>Ga0224554_1000004_pt1 | contig 274056 bp, 231 predicted proteins | sample 714S22024metaG_FD_180666 | JGI IMG/M metagenome (GOLD analysis project Ga0224554, IMG submission 180666) | Peat soil microbial communities from Stordalen Mire, Sweden - 717 S2 20-24 | ecosystem: Environmental > Terrestrial > Soil > Wetlands > Peat | place: Sweden: Norrbotten County, Stordalen... | reverse complement strand
TGTTCCCGGCCCGCCGCGTCATAACGCACGTCGGCGTCCTGCGACCACGGCGGGATCACGGCAATTTTCCCGGGCGCAATCCCCTTGGCGACAATGCGGTCGCGCATGAACCGGTCCAGCGCGATGAAAATAGCAACGCGCGGCAAAATGAGCAAGGCTGTCAGGCGATGCGGATGAATCTTTTTACAATTTCGGGTTTCCCCAGATAAAAATCGCGCCATGTTTGCGCTTGGCGCGTTTGTTTTGTGGTGTCCGCTATGTTATCACCCGGTCAATTCGCGGTTGTAACCGCCCTTCAAATGAAACGAGAGGCCACACAAATGATAGGAGTTTTCATTTTGTTGGAAGCTCACCACAACGCCCACATTGCGCCGCCCTTGGTGCAAGGCGCGCTTTTAACGCTCGATTGGTAGCAGACCAGGCAGTCTGCTTTTTAAAACTGGTTGCTTTATGGTTGCTTTATCCGCATCGGTTTGGAGGGGACGCCAAAAGCCGTAAAGAGCCAAAACGAGAACAAAACTCAAAAATGATAAATCGCAAAATATATTGAAAACATTGGTAAAAAATCACTTATTCCTTGCGGAAAAAGGGGTGGTGGTAGGTGATGGATTCGAACCATCGAAGGCATAGCCAGCAGATTTACAGTCTGCCCCCGTTGGCCACTTGGGTAACCTACCACGGCTGCGAGCAGCATAGTAAGCCATGCAATTTGACCAAAGGCAAAGCAAAAAAACTCCCGCGATTTTTTCAATCACGGGAGTTTGTGGTTGGTTCCGAACCGGCTTAATTGACGCTCACGTCAATTTTCCTCGGTTTGGCCTCCTCGGTTTTCGGCAACGTGACGGTCAGCACGCCGTCCTTGTAATCCGCCTTCACCTTGTCGGCGGCAACCGGCTCGGGCAGCGTCAGTGCGCGCTGGAATTTTCCGTAGAAACGTTCCTGCCGGTGAATTTCCGCGCCTTCATCAATTTTCTCGGACTTGCGTTCGCCGGAAATGACGAGCGCGCCCTCCTGCAATGACACCTCAATGTCCTCGCGCTTGAGGCCGGGCAGCTCCACATGAATCGTGAATTTGTCCTTGTCCTCCTGCACGTCGAGCGCGGGCGCCCAGCCCGTCAGCGGCGATTCAAACAGCCGGTCCAGATCATCCTGCAATCCGGCCAGCCGGCCAAAGCTCGGCCAGACCAGCCCGGGTCTTTCATATTTTGTCAGTTTCATCATAATTGTCCTTTCGTTGGTTTGTTGTTTCAACAAGTCTCTTTTAGCTTTGGCCATGCCAGCCGGTTCGTGCGCGGAAACTGTTGAAATCACGGTGTTTTTTAAATTCTGAAACTGGAAGAGAAGAGACGGCTGGAAACTTTTGGCACAGCCCCTGTGCCACTTTTGCCCGGAAAACAAAAAGCCCCAAGCCGCACTGGCTTGGGGTGTGACAGTAAATTTCGGTTTAGTCGAAGGCGTGACCGGCGCAGCAAAGAACATTCTTCACCTTGTGGCGAACGAGGTCCTTGACGTTGGCGCGGGCCGGGCCGAGATATTTGCGCGGATCGAATTCGCCCGGTTTCTCCACGAACACCTTGCGGATGCCGGCGGTCAGGGCGATGCGCAGGTCGGTGTCAATGTTGACCTTTGTGCAGCCCGTGCGGCGCGCGATTTCGATGTCGGCTTCCGGCACGCCCTGCGCGTCGGGCATTTTGCCGCCGTATTTGTTGACTTCGGCGACGAGATGCTGCGGCACGCTGGAAGCGCCGTGGAGCACCAGCGGATAATCGCCGAGGTTGGCGTCCATGAGCGCCTTCTTGATGAGCTTGAGGCGCTCGAGGTCGAGGTGTTGCGTGCCCTTGAATTTGTAGGCGCCGTGGCTGTTGCCAATGGCGACGGCGAGCGAATCCACGCCGGTTTCCTTGACGAATTTGACGGCCTCGTCCGGGTTGGTGTAATGGCCGCTGGTGGAGTGCGCGCCGCCTTCCTCGCCGTCGTCGAACTGCGCGCCGACCAGGTGGCCGAGCTCGCCTTCGACGGAGCAATTGTGCTTGTGCGCGTAGTCCACGACTTTTTTGCAAATCTCGACGTTCTTTTCAAACGGCTCGTGGCTGGCGTCAATCATCACGCTCGTGAACCCCTCGTCAATGCACTGTTTGCACAGCTCAAAGGTGTCGCCATGGTCCAGATGGACGGCGATGGGGATGTTGGACAGGCTGACCGCCGCCTCGATGAGTTTTTTAAGGTAAACCGGATTGGCGTATTGGCGTGCCCCCTTGGAGATCTGGAGGATAAGCGGCGCCTTTTCCTCCTCGCAGGCCTCAACGATGGCCTGGATGAGTTCCATGTTGTTCACGTTGAACGCGCCGATCGCGTATTTGCCCTTCAACGCCTTCGCAAACAATTCCCGTGTATGTGTCAATGGCATAATTTTCTTTCTTTCAATGTTCTGTTAACAAATTCCGACTTCCCAAACAGGGCAAATGATAGCCGGTTTCCCGGCAAAGGAAACAAAAAACACAGCCTGCGACCAGCCGGGATTCGCCATAAATGACAACAAAATGCTTTCCGCCACGGGCTGTTTTTGTGGAAAATCCCTCGTGCAAGCGCGATTTCTCCTCGGCCCGGCCGGCAGCGGCAAGACGTTTCGATGCCTGAAGGAAATCCGCGCCGCGTTGCGGGAAAATCCCGCCGGCCCGCCGCTGATTCTGCTTGCGCCCAAACAGGCCACCTTCCAGCTCGAACGCCAGCTGCTCGCCGGCGCGGAAATTTCCGGCTACACGCGGCTGCAAATCCTGTCTTTCGAGCGGCTGGCGCGGTTCGTCCTCGACAAATGCTCCGTCGTCTCGCCGGAATTGTTGTCCGACGAGGGCCGCGTCATGATCCTGCGCGCGCTGCTCCTGCGGCATGAAAATGAATTGAAATTGTTCCGTCGCAGCGCGCGCCGACCGGGTTTCGCCCGGGAAATCGGCGCGCTCGTCAATGAATTCCAGCAGCACCAGCTCACACCTGCCAAACTGCGCGCGCTTTCGCAGAACGGCGGATTGCCCGCCGAACTGCGCGGCAAACTCCACGATCTTGCGCTGCTCGCGGAAAAATACGCCGACTGGCTGGCCGGACACGGATTGCAGGACGCGAATTGCCTGCTCGATTTCGCCACCGACGAGCTGCGGAAGCAATTTCGCACTCCGCACTCCGCACTCCGCATTTCCAGATTGTGGCTCGACGGTTTCGCCGAGATGACGCCGCAGGAACTCGATCTGCTCGCCGCCGTCCTGCCGTTTTGCGAACGTGCCACGCTCGCGTTCTGCCTCGACGAATCCGGTGCGCAGCTTGCCGGCGCGAAAAACTCCTGGCTTTCGATCTGGGCCGCCGTCGGCAAAACCCATTCCCAATGCCGCCAGCGGGTTGAAAATCTGCCGGGCTGTGAAATCGGAGTTGAAATGCTCTCGCGCCAGCCGGGACAGAGCCGCTTTCCGGAAAATTCCGAACTCGCGCGGCTCGAAAGGAACTGGATGCAGCCGGCTTGCGATGAATCCGAAATCCGAAATCCGAAATCCGCAATTTCAGTTTTTGCCTGCGCCAATCCGGAAGCCGAGGCCGTTTTCGCCGCGCGCGAAATCCTGAAATTTGTCCGCACCGGAAACCGCTTCCGCGATTGTGCCGTCCTCGTCCGAAATCTGGAAAATTATCACAAGCCGCTCGCGCGGACTTTCCGCCGCTACGGAATCCCGTTCTTCCTCGACCGTCGCGAATCCGTCGCGCACCACCCGCTGGCCGAGCTGACCCGCAGCGCGCTGCGCACCGTCGCGGGCGACTGGCGCCACGACGACTGGTTTGCCGCGCTCAAGGCCGGATTTTGTCCCGTCGAAGAGACCGCCATTGACCGGCTGGAAAACACCGCGCTCGAATTTGGCTGGCGCGGCAAAAAATGGCGCGAGCCGCTGCCGGACGAATTTTCCGAACGGCTTCGTCAAAAAATCCTGCCGCCATTTGAAAATTTCTCCGCGCAGCTTGGCCGGAATCCATTCCAGCCGACCGGCGCGCCGCTCGCCGACGCTCTGCGCGAACTCTGGAGCGATCTGAAAGTCGAACGAACTCTGGAGCGTTGGACCGTCGACGAGGAAAAATCCGCAATCCGCAATCCGCAATCCGCAATTCACCAGACCGTTTGGGAGCAGATGAACACCTGGCTCGACAATCTCACGCTTGCGTTTCCGATTGAGTCCCTGCCGCTGCGCGACTGGCTGCAAATCCTGGAGGCCGGCCTGGCCGGCCTGACCGTCGGCGTCATTCCGCCCTCGCTCGACGAGGTGCTGGTCGGCGCGATTGACCGCGCGCGCAATCCCGATTTGAAGCTCGCGCTGGTTTTGGGCATGAACGAATCCGTTTTCCCCGCCGCGTCCGCGCCATCCGCCATTTTGACCGAGGCCGACCGGGACGAGCTGGGCCGGACGGTCTCGCTCGGCCCGGATTTGCGCGACCGGCTTTCACGCGAGCGTTTCTACGGCTACATCGCCTGCACCCGCGCGAGCGAAAAATTGACTGTCTCTTTTTCGCGCCACGACGCCGATGGGCGGGCGTTGAATCCGTCGCCATTTGTCGGGCATTTGCAGCGGCTGTTTCCCAAATTGGAGGTTGGGGAATTTCAAAACGACATCAAATTGCCGGACGCGGAACACGCCGGCGAACTCGCCGCGCAACTGGTTAAACTTTGCGGCGACGGATGCGAGTCCGCCGCAGGAAACTGGGATGAATTGCTCGAAATACCGGCGATCAAGTCTCGATGCGAAAGTCTGCGCCGGTTGCGCGAGCCGGAGCCGGATGAGGCTCTTTCGCGCGCGCTGGCGGAAAAACTTTTCGGCCCGGTGCTGCAAACCTCCGTCAGCCGGCTGGAGGAATTTGCGCAATGTCCGTTCAAGTTTTTCGTTCGCTCCGGTTTGCGCGCCGGGGAGCGGAAGCTGTTCGAGTTGGACGCGCGCGAACGCGGCAGTTTCCAGCACGAGATTCTGAAAATATTTCACGACGGGCTGGTGAAGGAGAACAAACGCTGGCGCGACATCACGCCGCCGGAGGCGCGCGAGCGGATTGGCGTTGCCGCCGGCGGGCTCATGGGAAATTTCCGGTCGGGGCTGATGCGCGACACGGCGCGGACGCGGTTCGAGGCGCGCGCAATGACGGAGGCGTTGCAGGATTTTGTCGCCGTCATCGTGGCGTGGATGCGCGGGCAATATGAATTCGACCCGGCGGCGGCGGAGCTGGATTTTGGCGGCAAAGATTCCCGCGCGTCCGCGTGGGAAATGGATCTGGCTGGCGGGCACAAGCTTGCGTTGCAAGGCCGGATTGACCGTGTGGATTTGTGGCGCGACCCGGACGGCGGCGCGCTCGCGGTGGTGATGGATTACAAGTCCGGCGGCAAGAAATGGGACGCGCTGCTGGTGGAACACGGCGTGCAATTGCAGCTGCCCGCCTACCTGAACGCGCTCCGGCATTGGAAAAATCCGCGCGAAACATTCGGCGCGGAAAAGTTGGTTCCCGCCGGCGTTTTTTACGTCAATCTGCGCGGCCAGTTTGAAGGCGGCAGGACGCGCGACGAGGTTTTGGACGCGGCGGACGCCCGGCAACTCGCGTATCGCCACAACGGCCGGTTTGACGCGGGCGCGCTGGACAAACTCGACAGCCAGCACGCCCGCGACCAGTTCAATTACCGCCTGACGGATGCCGGAAAGCTTTACGCGAACTCCGCCGAGGCATTGCCGCGCGCGGAATTCGAAGCCCTGCTCGACGGCGTCGAAACCCGCTTGCAGGAATTGGGCCGGGCGATTTTCTCCGGCGAGGCAAAGGTTGATCCGTATCGCAAAGGCACGGAAACGCCGTGCGAATTTTGCGATTATGTTTCCGTGTGCCGGATTGACCGGTGGACGCACGAGTGGCGCGTGCTGCGCGCGGCGAAGGAAAATGCCGCATGACGGTGCGCGGCAAATCCGATCCCGGCTGGAACACGCTGGTCGAGGAATGGAAGGCAACTCAGACGCGGCTGCGCGAGCGGATGATGGTCACGCCGCTGGAACCGCCGCCGCGATTTGTCGCCGGGGCGGACTGCGCGTTTTCCGCCGACAAGCGGACCATTTTCGCCGCCGCCGTGGTTTATGACCGGGAAACGCGGCGCGTCGTTGAAGTTGCCCACGCGACGCGAACGGCGGAATTTCCCTACATCCCGACATTTTTAAGCTTTCGCGAAGGCCCGGCCATCAAGCAGGCGATTGGCGCGCTGCGGCATGAATTTGGCGCGATCCTTTTTGACGGGCAGGGTTTCGCGCATCCGCGCCGCTGCGGCATCGCGGTGCAACTGGCGGTTGAATTGGACGTGCCTGGCGTGGGCGTCGGCAAAAGCCGGTTGATTGGAACTTTTGGGCAATTGGCGTTGAAAGCCGGAACCACGACACCGCTGTTGGACGGCGACGAGCAAATCGGCGTGGTGTTGCAGACGCAAAAGGGAATCCGCCCGGTTTTTGTGAGCATCGGCCATCGGGTGGATTTGGATTCCGCCGTCAAACTCGTCGTGGCCTGCTGCACGCGCTATCGCATTCCCGAACCGACGCGGCAGGCGGACATCGAGGTGGCGAAATTGAAACGACAATCAGCGTAGGACAAGGCGTCGCGCCTGTCCTACTTCCTGACATTGGCCGCCGCGCGGAAAATCCGCAGCCGGCCATAGTCAATTTTCCCATCGAGCGATTCAAAGACCGGCGACAACGCGAAGACGCCGTGCGCCTTGAAAGCGGCGGTGACTTTCTGCTTTTCTTCGCCGGTGAAAAATTGATCCAAATCCACCGGCTCGCCGCGCTCGATGCCCTCGGCGAGGTGGCCGAGAATGGTGTTGGTGGTCACGCCGCGGTCGCGGGCGATCTGCTCGGCGGTCTGGCCGGAGCGGAAACGGCGCAGCGTTTCGCGCGCAGAATCGCCGAGGCTGCCGCGCGGCGGCGGTGGCGCGGCGGGCGCGGTGAAGGAATCGTCGGCGAAAATCTGGCGCGCGTTGGTCTGCAAATGCGCGGCGATTTCGCCGAGAAAAATGTCGCCGAACTCGCGCAATTTCTTTTCGCCGACGCCGCTGATGCGGGCGAAGTCGCGTTCGGTCTGCGGATAATTCCGGGCCATCTGCCGCAGCGCCACGTCGGAGAAAATGATGTAGGCCGGCACGTCGCGTTCGTCCGCGAGTTGTTTGCGGAGCGCGCGCAGGCGGTCGAACAAAACCTCGTCGCAGGAAATTTCGCCCGCGCGGTGGAGTTTCGTTTCCGGCGCGACGGCGGGTTGGGTGAGCGTGATTTTCTTCCGCTGTTTAAGCGCCGCCAGGCCGTCGTTCGTCAGTTCCAGCACGCTGAATTTCTCCGCCGTCTGCCGGAGAAAACCGAGACGCACGAGTTCACGGCCGATGGTGGCCCATTCCGGGCGGCCGTGCTCCTTGCCGATGCCGTAGGTGGAAAGTTGCGCGTGATTCCATTTGCGGATTTTTTCCGTGTCCGCGCCGGTCAGGACTTCGACCACGTGGTTCAAGCCGACGCCGAAGCGCTGTTTCTCGCGGATGCGATAGACGCAGGAGAGAAATTTCTGCGCGGCGAGCGTGCCGTCGAACGTGGCGCGCGGTGAAAGGCAGTTGTCGCACGCGCCGCAATTTTCCTGTTCCGTGGCAGCCGACGTGAGTCGGCTCTTACTTTGTGTTTCGTGAGGAGAAATTTGAGCGGACTCACGTCCGCTGCCACCCATTGAAGAAAATGTTTCTCCAAAATACGCCAGCAGTTCCTTCCGCCGGCAGCCGGCGCACTCGGCGTAGTGGACCATTTGCTGCAATTGCGCGCGGGCGATTTGCTGTTCCTGCAGGCTGGGTTTTTCATCAATGAATTGCGTTTGCTTCACCACGTCGCCGGCGCTGAAGAGCAAAATACATTCGCTGGGCAGACCGTCGCGGCCCGCGCGGCCGGTTTCCTGATAATAGCCCTCGATGTTTTTCGGCAGATCGTAGTGGACGACGAAGCGGACGTTCGGCTTGTTGATGCCCATGCCGAAGGCGATGGTCGCGCAAATCACGCGCACGTCGTCGCGCAGAAAAAGTTCCTGATGCTCGGTGCGCTCCTTCGGCGTCAGCCCAGCGTGATACGGACGCGCGTTCACACCGTCCTCGGTCAGATTCGCCGCCACGCGCTCGGTGGTTTTGCGCGACTGGCAATAGACGATGCCGCCGTCCTTGGGCCGCGCGCGCAGAAAAGCCAGCAACTGGTCGTAAGGCTTGTTTTTCGGAATGACGCGGTAGGTCAGGTTCGGGCGGTTGAAGCTGGCGACGTAAATTTTCGGCTCGCGCAATTTCAAGTGCGTGACGATGTCCTCGCGCACGCGGGTTGTGGCGGTGGCGGTGAGTGCCATGAACGGAACTTTGGGGAACAAATCCCGCAACTGCGCGAGTTGGCGGTATTCCGGGCGGAAATCGTGGCCCCATTCGCTGATGCAATGCGCCTCGTCCACGGCGATGAGCCGGACGTTCCAGCGCTGCAAATCTTCGAGAAAACCGGACAACATCAGCCGCTCCGGCGCGGCGTAGAGCAGGCGGAATTCGCCGTTGTGCAAACCGCGCAGACGCTGGCGGCCTTCACCCGCCGCGAGCGAGGAATTCAGGAACGTCGCGGGAACGCCGCCGGCCCGCAGCGCGTCCACCTGATCTTTCATCAGTGCGATCAGCGGCGAGACGACGACGGTGAGGCCGTCGCGCGTGAGCGCGGGAAGCTGGAAGCAAAGCGATTTGCCGCCGCCGGTCGGCAGCAGCGCAAAAACGTCCTTGCCCGTGAGCGAATCGCGGATGATCTCCTCCTGCAATGGCCGGAACGAGGTGAAGCCGAAGTATTGCTTCAGCAGCGGGAGCAGGTTTTGCGGATCGGATTTCAAAGCTGTCAAATTAAGACACGGAAGCTGGAGTTCAAGCTTTAGCTTGTCTGGAGATGCAATGAATCCATCGTAGCAGCCGACGTGAGGAGGCTCTAACTTTCGCCCGTAGCGGCGTGTCGGCAGACCGCCGCTGACCGGATTCAAAATGGCACGCTCTGCCGAGACGCCGCTACGCCCGCTTAATAAACCAGCACCAACACCGCCGCCGTAGCAGCGAACGTCAGTTCGCTCTGATTAAATTTGAGCGGACTCACATCCGCTGCTACTTAATAAACGAGGACGAGGACGGCGGCATCTTGGGCGGATTTCACCACATCCTCAAACTTCGGAGTGGCCGTCTGCAAAGACTTGGGCGCTTTGAGCTTGGCGTCCACATCCGGCACCGATTCCAGGACTGGGAGGGACGCCGTGTCGGCGTCCCTGAAATTGGGGACGGCAACATGCCGTCCCTCCTGGCTCTTGACCGCGTAATTCACATTCTCCGGCAACGCCCCGCTCGTGCCCGCGCTGCCGCATCCCGATCATTTAGCCACGATAGAACACATAGACCGCAAAGAAATTAAATCTTTGTGTTCTTTGCGTTCTTTCGCGGCAAAGAAACTTTGGGCGCGAACCCCCGCAAACCGATGTCGGGAAAACCGACCGTCGCCACCGTGCCGCCCAGAAGCCCCGTGCGACTGGCGGCAATGGGTAGCGGCGCAAACCGCCCGTCCGCTTTCAACAAAGCCAGATCATTGGCCGCATCCACCTGAACCACCTTGGCGTCAATCAAACCCGCGCCCGCGAGCAAACGAACCTTCGTCGCATCCTTGACCACATGATAATTTGAAATCAAATAACCATCGTCCGTGATGAAAAAACCGGTGCCGGTGTGGCCTTTTGTCAAAACTACGGACTGACCCTGCATGAAACAAAACAGCAGGATTAAAGATTCAGCCAAACCCAATCGCCTTTGGATATATCATCCGAACCTGAATCTCTCAAACCGATTTGACCGCCGTCATCTGTTTCATTCCAGCCGACGGAGTAGAGCAAAACTTTTCCGTCATTTGTTCGGCGATAATGCAACGGTTTTCCGCCGATGATGTCATGTGGAATTTGGGAAATGAAATCCGGCATAAGAGCATCAAGATTTTCAGGATATTGACCGTGAGCCAGGCGGTAGCGTTCCAGTCCGCAAACAATTCTCGCCATGTTGACTGAATTTTGAGCATAAGCCATTTTTTCGGCGCTATAGCTTAATGAAGTCAAAGAGTCAGCAAAGATATTCCACGGATGTGGTTTCCATTTCTGATAATAATTATCTGCATCGGTTTTGATTTCGGGGAAAGCCAACTGATGTCCGGCATCAACCAACGGCATAAGCCACTTCTCGTGATTCTGTGCGATAGCCAGTTCGTTTCGGTAATACCATCCGCCGGGCATTAAATAAACGATGAGCGGACTAATGGTTTTTTTCGGCGCATCACCAAAAAACAAATCCGCATCGAATACTAAAGTGGTTGCGATTTCATGATAATCCCGATGCCGGCGAAGGCTGTCAGTTTCCATGATTCCGCCGGCGCGCTCACCATGCATTGATAGTTTGTAATCACTTAGAATGTCAAATTGAGACAGTTTTTCGTTTAATTCTGACAATTGAGCGTCTGACCATTGATGTTTAACCAGTCCTTCCCAAATCGGCTGCATCGTTATGCTTATCTCTGCGCCTCTGACCAGATGAGAAATCAAAAATGGCTCACTGCGTATGGAATTTATCAAATAGAACATCAATTCCACATCTGCCAATGCCTCGTTGCTCTGTCCATTTTCCAATTCAGCCACTGAACGTAATTCTAAAACCTGAATGCATCCCTTCTCGCGAGCCAAATGGATGAGCACAATATTAAATGGACGTTCATTATTGTAATCCACTGGAAATCTTGAATACGGCAGGGAACTGGCTTTGCGAACGGCTTCAATGGTTTGGTCATATTTACTGAGTGCCAGCAGAACATCTTTAGCCGGAGATTGTGGTTGCAGTGGAATCTGGAATTCATTGGTTTTGGCTGCCAACCGGCGATAATAATTTTGCCATTCGTTCAAATCGGTGAGCTTTCCCTTTTGCCAATTCCCATAATTTGTTACGGACAAATCGTAATACACATAATCTTCGCGCGACATTTCCAACTGGTCCACAATATTTGTATTTGGTGAGTCCAGTCGTTTTCCATTTTTATCAACCATTTCTTTCCATGAACTCGCAATGACCGGCACAAAAGCAAAATTCTCGTCATCGGGAACCGGTTTAGGAGCAAAGGCCATGAAATTAAATTGTTCGCCTTTAGCTTCCGCTGCCTTTTTATACGAATGCCATGCCCACCAACCCCGGAAATCTTCCTCAACATAAAATAGAAAAACCAAAATAATCAAACCAGCCAAAGCCAATAGCGCATAACGGAAACGCCGCCACTTGAAGAACCATCGGCAAAACAGGAATAGAAGAATTAAAACAATGACCAAAGCGGCGGGAAGCAATCCATACCAGGAAGTATTCGTTAGCCAATCGTTTCGGATTATTAACCCAAGCATCAAGGCGAATGCTGATGCCGCGAAACTCAAAAATAATATCCAGCCAGCAATTCTTTTCATGGATTTGAGAAACGGCTTCATGATTCTATGGATTGTATATGACTGGCAAAAAGATTTGTCGAGAACGTTTAGCTGTTTCTTTTGGTCATCAGCAAATTGTCCTTGCCTCGGCTTTGTGGACCACTGCAGAGTGCGCCATAATTTGATTTCCGTCATCGCCCAGCATCGTGCGCCTCGCCTTGTGAAATAATGCCTGCGCCAAGGCCACCCATTGTCTCCGCCGTATTTCACTGGGCGAGCCACGCGCCCCGTTGCCCCTGCGGCATTCAAAATGCCGTAGCAGCCGACGTGAGTCGGCTCAAACTTCCCCCCCCCGTCGGAATAATGAGCGGACTGACGTCCGCTGCTACGATTTTGGAATGGGGAGCGCGACCGTCCCGGTTGCCGTTTTCGGCGTCGCGCCGAAAACCCGTCAACAAACTGATTTGAGCAACGATGATTCGGGCGCGACGCCCGAACCTGCACGCGGGACGCGCGCGCTCCCCCCAACCATCCATCCCAAACTGAATACCGGAAAAGAGTGTTCAAGAGCGGAATGCGCCCGTCTTCGCTCCCGTCTTCACTGCGTTACGACGCGGCGACGTGTCGCCGCACTCCAAAGAAATTATTTCTGCGCTGCCGGCGTAGGCGTGGGCGTGGGTTTGGCGTGGCGCGGGGTGCGTTCGACGTGGCGGGCGGCGGCCCATTCGGCCAGCGTCACGGGGTCGTTGCGGTATTTGTTGTGGACGATGGCGTCCAATCCCTGCACGGCCTGGAACGCGGTTTGCAGGTTCGAGCTGATGCCGGTGGTGGCCTTGGCTTTTGCGCCCGCGCCTCCGCTTTGGGTGTCGGTGGCGCCGGCAAAGGCGGTGATGGCAGTGTTCAGTTGCGCAAGAAAATCGGCGGCCATTTCGCAGGCGATGAAATCGGCCTGGAGCGGCGCGGCATCCGTGGCAAAGGCGCGGGCGGTGGGCAGCACGTTTCCGTAGGTGAGGTTGTGAGGCATGCGGAATTTGTCGTCCAATCCCGGCGTGGTCTGGGCGAGGGTGATGGCGGTTTCGTGGATGGCCATGAGGTCGTCGTGCAGCCAAATGAAGCTGATGGCCTTGGTGTCGGTGCCGCTCTTGGCAGCTTCCCCGCCGGAAACCTGCGCGGCGGCGGCGGTGCCGACCTTGGGAACCCCGGCGGCAATGCTGGCGAAGAGCGCGCCGCCCTTGCTGGTGGCGGGAAAATCGGCGGCGTGCGCGACGCCGAAATTGTTGGTGCGGGTGAGCATGGCATTGAGGTTGATTTCAGTGTTTTTCATAAGATTATTGGGTTCGGTAAAAAACTACGCCGACCGGCATGGCCGTCAATTATATTTTAAGTGACAAAACTAAAACCATGATTATCTCAATTTATGATGAGAATAAAATATCCTGTGCGTGAATCCAGGGAACACGCGCTGGAATTGCCGGAAATGGTCTGGCGCCGGCGAAAGAAGGGCTGGGGTTGTGGGAATACGGTCTGGCTTCGTCGGAACATCGTCTAACGTCACGGGAAGTCAGTCTGGCATCACCGGAACAAATCTGGCGTTGGAGAAACACCGTCTAACATCAGCGAAACACTGTCTAACCTCATCGGAACACCGGCTAACCCCGGCGGAACTGTGTCTAGGGTCACAGGAGCATCGTCTAGCATTGCGGAAACACAGACTGGCACCAGCGAAACACCGGCTAACATTGTTGAGCCTCCTTACGTCGGCTCCTACGGTGCCGGGGTCTTATTTGGCGGGCGGGGTCTGAACTGTCTGCTTTCCGTCAATGCCGCCGGCTTCCGCCTCGTCGTGGATGATTTTGCCGCGCGTGCCGAAGGATTGCACGGCGTCAATCAGCCGGGCGTCCACGGTGTCGCGGTGCCGCGAGCAGCCGGCCTGGGCGAGGACGTTTGAAACGGCCGATTGCGCGGATTCGATCGTCACGGCGATTTGCGGCGCGACGGTGAGGTTGGTCATCAAGGTCGGCGCCTCTTCGCCGTTGCCAAAATCGGCGGCGACCACGGGACGGCCGTTCAATTTTCCGTCCTTGTCGGTGTCGGCGAAATTGTCCCGCTGGTAAACGTGGTCGGTGGCCTTGTATTCGCCGGTGAAGCGCGAACTGGAATCCGGTCCGGCGATGAAATAATTGCCGATGGCGTCCAGAAAATGGTCCGCCTCGGAATGTCCGCCGACGAGGCCGCAGACGCCCCAGTTATAGACGACGTTGTTGATGTATTGGATGCGGCCCTTGGCCTTGGGGTTGCGGCTCTGGTTGTTGATCCAGAGGTTGTGGCTGTAGGTGATGTTGGTGATGGTGTCGGAGAGCGAGCCGAAGCGCTGCGGGTCAACGCCCTCGCCGATGATGCAGTTCTGGAAGGTGATGTCGTGGCTGCCGCGCGTGAGGCCGATGCAATCCCAGCGTCCCCATTCGATGCTGCAATGGTCGAAGATCATGTCGCCGCCACCGGAAAGATTGACGGAGCATTTGCCCTTGTCGCCGGCGATGCCCTCGCGGAAACGCAGATAACGGACGACGACGTTGTGTTCGCCGCTGAAGGAGACGGAGCGTCCGTAAAGCGTAATGCCGTCGCCGGGGGCGCTCGTTCCATCGAGCGTGATCTGGCTGCTGACGGCGACGTTGGATTTCAACCGGATGACGCCGCCGACATCGAAGACGACGGTGCGGTCGGGTTTGCTGACGGCGTCGCGGAAGGAGCCGGGGCCGGAATCGTCGAGCGTGGTGACGTGAACGGTTTCGCCGCCGTTGCCGCCGGTGGCGAATTGTCCGAAGCCTTCCGCGCCGGGAAAGGCAAGCGGCTTATCCTGTGCCAGCGCCAGTTGCAAAGAGGCGAGGCTGGCGAGCACGATCAAACAGGTTGATTTCATCAAATAATGGACGGTTCTCTGTCGGGAACAGTTACAGAATTGCGGAATCAGCCGTGATATTCCTGCAGCGTCTTCACGCCGTAGCCGGATTTTTTGAGCGCGGCGATGCCGAGCGCGGCGGCCTTGGCGCCGCTCAACGTCGTCATGATGGGCGTGCCGGTGTAAATGGCCGTGGTGCGGATTTTGATCTCGTCGGCGCGCGGCACGGCGCCGCTGGGGGTGTTGATGACGAGCTGGATTTCCTTGTTCTTGAGCAGGTCAATCACGTTGGGACGGCCCTCGAGCAGTTTCAGGATGCGCTGCACCTTCAGCCCGGCCTTTTCCAGGATGTCCGCCGTGCCGCTGGTGGCGGCCAGTTCAAAACCCAGGTCCGCAAACAATTTCGCCAGCGCGGCGACCTGTTTTTTGTGGGCGTCGCTGACGCTGATGAAAACCCTGCCGCCCAGCGGCAAAGACGAGTTCGCCGCCATCTGCGATTTTGCGTAGGCGATGCCCATGTCGGCGTCCAGTCCCATGACCTCGCCGGTGGAGCGCATTTCCGGCGAGAGCAGAATGTCCTGCCCGTGGAAGCGGTTGAACGGGAAGACGGATTCCTTCACCGCCCAATACTTCGGGCGGATCTCTTTGGTGAAGTTCAACTCCTTCAGGGTTTTGCCGGCCATGACTTTCGCGGCCAGTTTTGCCAGCGGCCGGCCGATGGCCTTGCTCACGAACGGCACGGTGCGCGACGCTCGCGGATTCACCTCGAGCACAAAAACCTTGTCGCCCTTCACGGCGTATTGGACGTTCATCAGGCCGCTGACCCGCAGCTCGCGCGCCATCGCGTGCGTGTAGTCGCGGATTTTATCAACGACCTTTTTGGACAGCGTGTGCGCCGGCAGCACCATCGCGGCGTCGCCGGAATGGACGCCGGCAAATTCGATGTGCTCCAGCATCCCGCCGATGACGATCGTGCCTTCGTCCGGGTTTTGGAACTGGCCAACATCGGCGATGCAGTCCACGTCCACCTCGGTCGCGTCCTCGAGGAATTTATCCACGAGCACCGGGCGTTCGGGCGAGGCCTCGACGGCGAACTTCATGTAATGCGTCAGCTCGGCGTCGGAATAAACAATCTGCATCGCGCGGCCGCCGAGCACGAAGCTGGGCCGGACGAGCACCGGATAGCCGAGCTTCTTGGATGCGGCGAGCGCCTCCTCGGCGTTCGTGGCAAGGCCGTTGGGCGGCTGCGGAATTTTCAGCTTGTCGAGCATCGCCGCGAAGAGCTTGCGGTCCTCGGCGATTTCGATGCTTTGCGGCGTGGTGCCGATGATGTTGACGCCGTTTTTCTGGAGGCCGAGCGCGAGGTTGAGCGGCGTCTGTCCACCGAATTGCGCGATGGCGCCCCAGCATTGCTCGCGCTCGTAAATGTGCAGCACGTCCTCGAGCGTGAGCGGCTCGAAAAACAATTTGTCGCTGGTGTCGTAGTCCGTCGAGACGGTTTCGGGATTCGAGTTGACCATGATGGTCTCGAAACCAATTTCCTTGAGCGCAAACGCGGCGTGGACGCAGCAGTAGTCGAATTCAATGCCCTGGCCGATGCGGTTCGGGCCGCCGCCGAGAATCATCACCTTTTTGGCGGTGTTGCCCTTCACCTCGTCGTCGCCGCGGTCGTAGGTGGAATAATAATACGGCGTGTAGGCCTCGAACTCGGCGGCGCAGGTGTCCACGAGCCGGTAGCTCGGCACGAGGTTCAATTTTTTCCGCAAGGCACGGACCTTGTCCTCGGTGCTTCCGGTCAAATGGGCGATCTGCCGGTCGGAAAACCCCAGACCTTTTGCTTTGGCTAACAATTCGGAATTCAGTGGCGACATCGGCGTGAATAGTAAGCCGGAAAAGCCGCCGCGTGTCCAGCCGGGAGTAAATCGGCTTGCGACTTTGTGGCTTTTGCGTTACGAACAGGTGAATGAAACGATCCGGACACGCGCTGGTTTGGCTGATGCTGTTCGCCCCGTTTTTTGCCGGCGCGCAAATTGATCCTGTCAAGCGCGACCTGGTCCAGCTCGGCTACAATCAGGCGATGGAGGGCCATGCGCCGTTTGCCGGCTACGCCTATTATTACCACAACCAGCCGGATTTTCTGCGCACAAACCTGACCCTGCGGCTGGCCATCGCGCCGGTGTATCTGGATTCCGAGCTGGGCTTTGTGAATGGATTGGGGCCGCAAACGGACTTTGCCATCGGCTTGGCCGGCGGCGGATTTGCCGACGGCTACAACGAAATCCGCGGCGGCAAATTCATTCCGGCCGAATCCTTCACCGGCCACGGCGGGGAGATTTCGGCGAGCGTTTATCACCTGTTCAACCCCGCCGACGAGATCCCGCTGAATTTGATTCTCCGCGGCACGGCGCATTATTCCGTGTATGAACGCAACGACAACACCGCGTCCGGCTTTCAACTGCCGCCCGACCACGGCGAATTCAGCACCCGCACCGGCCTGCGCTGGGGCGGCACCGAGCCGACGCTCTTTCCCGCGCTGGCGATGGAATTGTCCGCGTGGTATGAGGGCGAATTCCGCACCGATCCGGGCACCTACGGCCATGGCGGCGACCGCGAGCTGGAACCCAGCTCGCATTTGTTCTGGGCCGAGGCTGCGCTGACCTACACGCTGCCGAAGAGCCAGCAGAATTTTTCCGCCCGCCTGACCGCCGGCACCAGCGTGGACGCCGACCATTTCAGCGCCTACCGCCTTGGCGGATTTTTGCCGCTGGTGTCGGAATTCCCGCTGTCGCTGCCCGGCTATGATTACCAGGAAATCAGCGCGCGCCAGTTTGTGCTGTTCAATGGCAACTATCTGATCCCGCTCGACAAAAGCCAGCGCTGGAATCTCGACGCGAACGTGTCCAGCGCCTTCGTGGATTATCTGCCCGGCGAGGCGCAGCCCGGCGACTGGCTCAGCGGCGTGGGTGGCGGCATTTTATACCGCTCGCCGTCCGACGCCTTCAAGATCATGCTCACGTGCGGTTACGGCGTGGACGCCATCCGGTCCGGCGGGCGCGGCGCGGAAAGCGTGGGCCTGCTCATGCAGTGGGACCTGGGAAAAACGCACGGCGAGAAATTCAATCCGGCCCAGCCCAACCGCTGGCGCGGCTGGCAATGGCTGCTGGGCGATTGAAATCTGCTTGCGCCGGGGCGGTTTGCCTGTTTCATTATTGGGCCGGGCGCGCATATGGTGGAATTGGCAGACACGCTACTTTGAGGTGGTAGTGCCGCAAGGCGTGCAGGTTCAAGTCCTGCTATGCGCACCAGTTTTTCAGGGGAAATGTAAAGCTGCGAACCTCCACCCGGTTGAATCCCTCCGCCACGAGTAAATTCGCGGACGAGAATTGATATGCGAACAGGAATCAAACCGTTCAGCCTATCCTCATATTAGGCTGCGTCGTTTTGAAATTCATGGCTCTGACAACAGTTCGGAGATTTTTTCTTCAAAACTGGTGGTGTCGCCCTTTGGGTGGACATCGTCTCCGACTCGCACATTGTCAAAACGCAGGCAACCCTTCTTGTCGACCAGAAACATGTGTTCCCCATCGATTCCAAAATCATGGGTGAATTTGCCGTTTTGTCCGTCGAAGAACTGCGGCCACGGATAGCCTTTCTCTTTAAGTATGTTGTTCATCTGCGTCCTATCCTGGTAACAATAAATGCCGATCACTTCAAAACCCTGCCCGTGATATTTATCATAGGCCGCCTTGACCCGGGCAAGTTCCATATCATCTTCCCAGAAATCCACCAGCACGACTTTCCCTTTCATGTTGGCAAGATTCACTTCCCGCCCATCCACCGCCGTAAATTGCAGGGCCACCGGTTTGCCAATTGAATCGAGCCGGTTAAGCAAACCCTTCGCCCAGATTTTGAATCGTTCCGGAGCAGTGCTGTTAATCAATTCCTTCGCCAAAGTTCGCGCCTTGTCTGGTTGACCGAGATATTCGTAATCCTCCGTTGCCGCCATAATGTCCTGATAACCGCTGACTTTATCCGGATAATCCTTGGCGAGTGCCCAAGCTCCTTTAACGAATTTGTCAATGGCGTCTGGCTCATGTGAGTTTTGGATTTTCCCCAATTCATCATCGCGCCACTTGAATTGCTTGAATTTCTCCGTGTTCAGCGGCGAGTTGGTTTTGACCGAGATGCCGCCAATTTTCACACATTCGCCGTTCGTTTGAACAAAATTCTTCGCCATTGGCGGCGTTATCTGCTTCTTCGAGCAGCTACAAAAAATCAGCGCCGATAAAAATATAACGAACGTTTTTTTCATAAATGTTTAGCCGCCTAACAGATAGTAGGCGGCTGTGTATTCAGCCTATCCTGTGTCATGGCTTTGAGTGTTGGCGGAAGCAAACGGGTTGCTTTCCATTTCATGCCGCCAGCATTCGTCTGCCGGCGGCCAAGGTCAAGTTTGTTGTTTGACTGGCGGTTCGTGATTTATTTCTGCGCCGCCGGGGCCGGGGCCGGTTTTGCGTTCGGCACGGGTGTGTGTTTTTCCACGTGGCTGGCGGTGGCCCATTCGGCGAGGCGCGCGGGATTGTTTTTGTAAATGTTGGGCACGATGGTTTTCAGCACGTGCAACGCCAGGGCGGCCTTGTGCGCGGCGTCTTCCAATCCGCCGGTGGCCCCAACCTGCGTGCCCAGCGCCGCGCCCTTGGTGGATATGGCGGCTTCAAACGCGGTGATGTCCGTCCCAAGTTGCGTGATAAACGTGGCGGCCAGGCCGACGCTGACGAATTGCGCCTGGAACGCGACGGCGTCGGCGGCAAAGGCGCGTGCGGAATTGAGCAGGGCTTGGTCGCCGTTGCTGTGCGGCATGAGGAATTTTCCGGCCAGTCCGTCGGTGCCGAGCAGCACGAGGGAATGCGCGGCGTTGGTGATGCCGATCATGTCGTCATGCAGATGAAAACGCCCGGCGACCTTGGCGAGGATGGCGCTGTAGGTTTGTTCCGTGCCGGAGACCTGTGTGGCTCCGAGACCGGAGAGCAACGGCACGGCGGTATGGATGAGGGCGAATTGCTGTCCGCCGAGGCTGGCGGCCAGAAAGTCGGCGGCGTATTTGATGCCGAAGGCGTCAGTGGTTTTGAGTGCGGATTCGAGGCTGCTGATTTTTTGTTTCATGTTATTTGCTTTCTGATGATTTGATTTCCATTTGGTTTCCCTTCCGTAACAACTGGAAGATTAACGGCGATTATCCGCCGGTCGGTGGCCAGTGCAATACTTATTTTGAGAGGGAACGCCGGTAGGGCGCGTTGCTCCGTGCGCGCCGTCGTGGCAAACCCGAAAACCGAAGTTGAAAATCGCGGATGCCCGGTAGGGACAGCGCGCTGCGCTGTCCCCGCCCGCGCGGAGCGGGCGGAACAAATCGCGCAAGGATATGCGCGCGGCTACGTTCGTTCCGTTGCCTGACGCTGCGCTCGGCGACGGGGACGGCGCAGCGCGCCATCCCTACCAGCTTCGGAGTCCGGGTTAAACTCGCCGCCATTCCACCGAAAACGGCGGAGAAACGAGCTTGTCAGCGTAAGTGGCTGCGCAGACTGATGTTAGGCCGTCGCAGGTCGTCGGAAGCCCGTCGCAACCGGGCGGAAAGGCGTCGCAAATCAGCGGATGCCCGTCGCAGGCCGGAAATCGCCGTCGCAACTGGCCGGAAGGCCGTCGCAGGTGGTCGGAAAGGCGTCGCAACCCGATGGTAGGCCGTCGCAACTGGCCGGAAAGGCGTCGCGATTCGATGGAAAGCAGTCGCGAATCGTCCGCCGGCGGGCAGGGTCAAGTTTGTTGTTTGGCCCCAAATCGCTTTTGCCACAGGGGCGCCGAGGCGCGGAGAATCAACAAAATGAAACAAGTTCCCGACGCCGCCGCGTCTTTGTGGCCAATTCTCGCGGCTGATCAATCTTCCGCGAACAGGTATTCCAAATCCATCGTCGTGAGGCTGCGGGCAAAGCCCTCCTCGCCCAGCACGTCGGCAATCGTCCGCGCCTTGCTCTGCTGCAGCTCCCAGATTTTTTCCTCGACGGTGCCCGGCGCGATCAGGCGGTAGGCATTCACGGTCTGCGTCTGGCCGATTCGGTGCGAGCGGTCAATGGCCTGCGCCTCCACCGCCGGGTTCCACCACGGATCGTAAAGCACCACGTAGCTGGCGTTCGTCAGGTTCAATCCGGTTCCCGCCGCGCGCAGGCTCAACAGGAACACGCCGGGGCTGTTGTCGGCTTGGAATTCGCTGACGACCTGCTGCCGGTCCTTGGTCTGGCCGGTGAGCACGTGCGTGGTGATCTGCCGCGCGCGGCATTCCTTTTCGAGCAGTTGCAGCATTTGCACAAACTGGCTGAAGACGAGAACCTTCTGGCCGTCGGCCACCAGCGGGTCGAGCAGTTCGAACAGCGTGTCGGTCTTGCCGCTGGCGGTGTCGCTGCCGACGAGCGAGGGATGGCAGCAAATCTGGCGCAGGCGCGTGAGCGCGGCGAGCACGTGCATCTTGCTCTTGTTGATGCCCTGCGTCTCGACCGCCTTCATCACCTGGTCGCGGCTGCGGCGCAGCTCGGCCAGATACAACTTGCGCTGCTCCTCGCCGAGCGGGCAGTCGAGGCGCTCCTCGATGCGGTCGGGCAAATCCTTTGCGACGTGCTTCTTGAGCCGGCGCAACAGCAGCGGGCGCAGCCTGGCCGAAAGCCGCTTGCGCGCGATGCGTTGGACGGATTCGGTTTTCTCGCCGCGCGCGGCCTGCTCCACGGGCGCGGTTTCGTCGGCGGCCGGCGAGCGTGGTTCGTAGGTGTCGGCAAATTGCTCCTGGTTGCCGAGGTAGCCGGGCTGGATGAAATCCACGATGCTCCACAAATCGAGCAGGCGGTTCTCCAGCGGCGTGCCGGTGAGCGCCAGCCGGAACTCGGACTTGACCTGCTTGACCGAGCGCGACACCTGCGCGCCGGGATTCTTGATGAACTGCGCCTCGTCCAGGATCACCGCGCGGAAGGAGAATTTCTGCAGTTCCTCCAAATCGCGCCGGAGCAGCGCGTAATTCGTCACGATCAAATCGTTCTGCGGAATCTGTTTGCGCAAATTGTGCCGGGCCGCGCCGCTTTCGAGCACGAGCACCTTTAAATCCGGCGTGAACCGCTCCGCCTCGCGCTGCCAGTTGTGCAGGACGGACGCCGGGCAGATGACGAGCGACGGCTTGTGGTTTTTTTTGTTCTGCTCCTTGAGCCACGCCAGCCAGGCGAGCGTCTGGAGCGTTTTGCCCAAGCCCATGTCGTCGGCGAGAATGCCGCCGAGCCGGATATGCGTGAGGTGGCAGAGGAAATCGAAGCCGTCCTTTTGATAGGGGCGCAACTCGGCCTGCAAACCCTTCGGCAGTTCGACGGACGGGACGCCCTTGAATTCCCGCACGCGCTCGCGCAACGCCTTGGCCTCCGGCGAATCGGAAAATCGGGACAACTCGCCTTCGTCCAGATGCGCGACGTGCTCCATGCCGACCTTTTGCGGCACGGCGATGAGGCCTTCCACGCCCATCTCGGCCATCGCCTCGTGCGCGCCCTGCACGGCGCCGGTGTCGAGTTCCACCCAGCCGGAGTTCGGCAGTTTGACGAAACGGCTGGTCGCGGCGGCGAGCCGTTCCAAATCCGCCTTGGAGAGTTTGAGTCCCTCGGCCTCCCATTCGGCGGAGACGGCCAGCCAGTCAATGCCGCTGCCCTTGACGACGAGCCGCGGCTTGAGCTGGCGCGGTTGCAGGAAGAGGCGGTGGAACGCCGGGTTGCCGAGAAATTCCGCCTCGGCCGGGCGGCCCGTCCACGCGCCCGCCAGCAGGCCGAGAAAGTTTTCACTCGCGTCGCCAATCCACAGGCCCGGCTCCTGCATGAACCAGTCCAGCTTGTGCAGCCACTGAATCGCCGGGTCGAGGCGCGGGTCGTCGAGGATTTCCGGCTTGTCGCCGGGATTGATGACGCGATTGTGCGGCGACCATTCGCCGCCGTTCCAGAACCAGGTGCTGTGGTCGCGCAGGCTTTTTGCCAGCAACCGCAGTTGCACCGTGTCGTCGAGCAGCTCGAAGATGAACTGCGGCGCGGCCTGATGCGTGATGCAGAGCTGTTCCCAGTTCACGCCGTTGTTCGCCTGGGTCTTGCGCAAATGGAGCAGCAGCCGGTGGCTCAATTTGCGCACGGGCATGGAGGGTTTGTGCGCCAAGTATTTCAGCACCGGCGCCGGCGGCGCGTTGCGCAGCAGGTAAAACGTGCAGCCAATCAGCGCGAGCGGCGGCTGGCGGTTGAAAATTTTTGCGTCGGCGATGGAATGACTCTCGCCGCCGGGCAGCGTGAGCCGGTGCGTGAAGGAAAGTTCCTTGTCGCCGTTTTCGAGATGCGGCGTGAGCGCGGCGATCTGGCCGTGGAATTTCAGCGTGGCGTGGCGCGTCACTCCGTGCGTGCCGTCTGCCGTCGCTGTGCTTTGGCGCGACGGGTCGGCGGGCGGGGGATTGTGCGCCTGGCCATCACCGTTTTGAAGTTCCAACCGGTCGGTGCCGCCCCAGCGCGCGAGCCATTGGAGCAGTTCGGCGTCGGACAGGACCAGCGTGTCCGCGCCGTCGGGGCGGTGGCGGTGCGTGTCGGCAATCCACTGGATGAATTCCCAGTCGGCGGGCGGAAACAGCTCCTGCTCGTGCGTCGCGCGGACGACGAGGTCAATGATGTCATGCAGCGTGCGGGCCTTTTCGCCGGTGCGCGGACGCAACAGGAGGAATTGCACCGCGAGCCGGTGGCGCGACGGCTCCTCCTCGTCCGGTTGCACGCGGCAGACGACGCGGAGCGTGGCGCGCGGGGTGTCGAGGAGCGGCAGCGCGGGCGGCGAGAGCCAGTTTTCCAGTTCCTGCACGAGCTTGACTTCCTGCTCGGCCTCCTCGGCCTTGGTGAAACGGTCGAGGCTCGCGTGCGGCTGGAGTTCCGGCGGCACGGAACGTTTGGCGCGGAGGAACAGAAACGCCAGCTCTTCGAGGCGCGCCTTGCCCTGCACCTTCAGCAGGCGCGGCCACCAGTTGGTGTCGGGAAAATCGCGGCGCGAGAGCGAAAGCTTTTCAAAATAGTCCTCCAGCGCCAGCCATGCGCGCTGCGAATCGGGGCAGGCCGCGAAAGTTTTCAGGATGTCTTCGCGCCCGGCGACGGTGGTCTTGGAGTCGGACAGCTCACGGCGCAAATCGGCGAAGGCGCCGTAAGTTTCCGACAGCACCTTGTGGTGCGCGTCGTATTTCGTCGTGCTCCCGCCGTGGCGTGGCGCGCCATTACCATTCCTGGTTGCAATTTTCGGCATCTGAAAAGATTTAGACCAGCATTCCCTCATAAGCGGCAATCCCGGTCAATCAGAAATCGAATAAATTTATGCACAACCCGGCGCAGCGAGATTGACAATGGCCAGAGAAAATTGTGCAACCGATGGATTGAAATCTGGCTCCGTCATACGAATTTCAACATTCAACCGAGCCGTTTCGACCGTCGATGAAGGCGTGTTCACATTTAGCGGAGTCGTTGCGACAACGGTTGAAGCGGCAGCGTCGGGCGTTGAAGCGGCATCAACTGGCGATAAATGACCACCGACAGGCGTTAAATCCATGCAAACAATCCATAAATGCCATCGCCAGTTTGCCGGATGCCTTCGCGATTTCAATAAACACACCCGCCAATCCATAAAACAACCGTGCCGCCATTACAGATGACCAAGCGAGCGGATTGGATAAATGACCGATTTTGTTAAATGCCTGCAAAACCACATTTTTTCGACAAAACGCTTGACTTGACGGGCAGCAGGTTCAATTTCTTGGACACGCACGATTCCTAAACAGCCGAAATCTATGAATATTCGCCTCACAAACCAAATAAACATGGTTGGCGCGTGTATCAACGTGGTCACCAGCAAAGATTACGTCGCGGTCTGGACGGGCAACCCGCCCGCCGATTTCACCACCGATTTTACCCAACTTCAAACCGATTATGGTTCCGTCACCGCCAAGGCCGCTTTGGCGGACGGCGCGAGCGGCGGCGCGGGCGACGCCAAAGCGCAGGCCGAAACCGCGTTGGAAGATGCCGCTTTTATTCTCGCCCGCGCGCTGGCGAATCATTTCAAGAAAACCGGCAACCTCGAAAAGCTCGGCCAGGTGGATGTGACCAAATCTGAAATCGTGCAACTCCGCCAGCAAGACCTGCTCGACAAGACCACCGCCATCCGCGACCTCGGCACCGCCACACAAGCCGAACCGAATGCCGCCGACCGGGGCGTGACCGCCGTCCGCATTGCCACGCTCACCGCCGCCATCAATGCCTTCACAAAAGTCATGAATTTGCCGCGCGGCCAGATTGTGAACCGCAGCACGCTCCTGAAAGAAGTGGACACCGACACCGCTGATTTGCTGGAACAAGTTGCCGACCTCGACGATCTCGTGCAGCAATTCGACGGCACGGATGCTGGCAAGCGATTTATTGAAGCATGGAAACGCGCTCGCATCATCGTAGATTCCGGCGGCGGTCACAGCACCGCGCCAACCCCGACACCAACCCCCGCGCCCGCGACACCGCATCCGTAAAATCAAATTGAAGAAAACGCAAAGCGGCCTTCGGAAACGGAGGCCGCCTTTTTATTTTGTTTCATCAAAGATTGGACAAGCCATCCCAATTTCAACTTTTACATTTCCAGTATCAACCAATGCATCGAGATTTAGAAATGGATAAAGCCGATTGCCGTCCATTTGATAACTTGGCACGGCCATTTTTATTGTCAGGCTCTTGATGCTCGGCCAGTCAATATCAGCAACATCAGTAGGAACAGGACCTCGAACGGCGTTGCCTTTTCGCAACAAATTTATCACGTCTTTGGCCGTTATTGCCCGATACGATTTAATACGCTTCAAATTCGGCCAAGCGATTGAAATTTTTACAATTTTGTTATGCTCGCCCACATTGAATCGGTAATTTTGATGAGCGATTGGCAATCCATCCACTCTTCGCTTAAACAGGATTGTTCTATAGGGAATGTTTGTGATTGTGTTTTCTCCAACGTAAAAATAGGTCAACGCTGGTTCTACATAGTCAATTTTGTTCGTTCCAAAATAGTCGGTTATGTCGGAAAAATTGATGTGCAATTTATGTAAAAAATTCGTTGCCATTGACGGCAATTCATTTATTTGAGGAACACCGACCGCCAAATTTGTCGGACTGTAGCGAATTTCTCGCGTTTCATATTCAAGTTCTCCCGAAGAAAAAGAAATGGATAGCGTTCGAGAACGGTCGGCACTTTGAAAAGCGATTTCGTTTGTGCTATTCTCGACTTCATCCTTTTCCGTGAAGGAGCAAAGCGTCATCACATTGGAAATTAGTTCGGGAGAAAAATCGTTTGGCAAAAGCTGATATATCCAGACTTTGCGCGGAAATTTATTTGTAGCTTCCCAACGCACATTCAAATCAGGACGCGCTGAAATGGCTTCATTATTTGCTTTCCACGGCGGGTTTTGGGCAAAACCCGCCGTGAAGCAAAATGTTTGAATAATTACGAAAAGAATTCGTTTCATTTCAATTGCTGAATACTTCAAGTGAATCATATTGCCAGCTTCCCGATGGCGGTGTGCTAGTTTGAAACGAATCGTCTAAACAAGCGCTATCCCCTGCAACAGCCAAAGTTATTACCGTGCTTGGCGGCAATGGTGCATTTTGAAAAGCATCCGTGTTTGCTTGATAATAACCATCTCTGATTGTGTAAGGACTATAAAAATTATGTCGTCCATAATTTAAGTATCTCGCAAAGTTATACCATTTGAGAGTGCTCGTCCATGTCACGGTGTCACCCCCAAGAATCAAATGTAGATTGCTGTTGTAAGGTTTGATTCCTTTATTTTTCATGCTGCTCCAATTGTTGTGCTGGAGGCTGTGGCAGGCATCTATGACCATCCATTTGAGACCATTTGTTCCACTGCCACCAAGATTCATTTCTGAAAAACGCAGATATTGTGCGCTGCCGCCAGATGTGACGGTAAAATACATTTGCTTGCACATATTCGCAGCATAGTCAATCGCACTTGAGCCGTTTCCATACGTTCCGTGCAGCATGAGGACACCCATATTCACGTTGTTGAAAATTGTTCCGCTTCCGCGAAGATCATTGATACTGAATTGGTCATCAACTTTATTGAATGAATTGTTCCAACCATAATACTGCATCATTTTTTCAAATTGGTTTGCTTCCGCTACATGCTCTGGGCGCGGCGGATTGTGACGCGCGCCAGTGCTGCCATCAACATCCATGGAAATGTAGAGGGGAAGGGAAGGATTGAGTCCGTTATTGAGCGGGCCAACGCTTGGGCCATTCGTGCCATTGGTATTGTAAGTATCAACAGCGATGCCGAAAGAACCAACGAGTCCTCGAACCGGATTGGTTGGCGGACGTTGTGGCGAACTTGGAGAACCTTGCGAGCCTGCCGACGAACCACCGCCACCAGCCGCAGCAGGGGCAAAACCGCCGCCAGAATCTGCCGCGAACGAAACACCGCTACGCATAGCAACAGTGGATTCAGGACGGGCGGCAGCGGTTAACGATTTCACTTCGGATGGCGTGGCAATAAAGATTGTGAAACCATTCGTGTCAAATCCCGGCGGATAAAGCGCAAAAGGAACGACATTCTCTGAATCAGGAGCCACCGCCCACACTTCAGATGACTCCGCAGGGACAGCCAATGAGCGAGCAAATGAACTTGAGCCACCTGACAACATGGCATCTGAAGATTCGCCGTTCGTTTCGGCATTGATGTAATAAAAATAAAGTCCGCTTGGTAAGTTTGTGCCGTTGGACGTGCCGTCCCAATTGTAGAGCATGGATGTTCCGCTACCTGATGCCGTTTGCACGACATTGCTATAAACGTCAACGATGTTCAAAGTCCAATCCGAATTATTAGCGAAAACCGCGCTGACTTGTTGGGTTTGTCCTGACGATGGATCAAAAGATGGTTGAGAAAAGGAAATTTCTTCAATCAAATTGCTGAACAAAATGGAAACAAACGGTGACACTGTATGTCCTGTAAGAACAGCACCGCCATTCATTTGTGAACTGTATTGAGAAGCGGCTTCAGTTGTTGCAAACAAAATGTGTGTTCGATTCAGCCACTCACAAGTATTTATGCTGTAAGTGTCCGTCTCATAATTGGTCGAACCGATTGTATAATTCGTCACGTTGTCCGGCGGACGCATTTCTTGGCCGTCAACATAGAGAATCGTCCCATGCAGACCGGGCTGGTCTGTCGCTGCGGTAACTGTGAATGTCAATTCGCCTGTTGCAGCCGAATTGTTTGTGAGCGAATCAATTGTGACGGTTGGTTCGTCCGTCAAAGAATCTTGTCCTTCATCCAAAATCCGATAAAAACGCATTGCGTTATATTTTGGATGCGTAACTTGCGGAGCAAAATTGTAATTTCCAAAATCTCCGACAAATGTGTTTGTTCCTTGCGATGGATAACCATCATAAAGGCTTTGCCAAGCTGTCGTGCCGTCTGCATTGGTGGCAAGCGCGTTGGCATATTGGATTTGATAAAGTTCGTGATTGGTGCTCGCCCAAGTCAAACGAATCGCTTGTTCGTCCGTTGCCGCAACTGCGGTGAATTGCAGATTTGTTTGTGCTTGAAGTTTTGAGGTTAGGCAGAGGGCGAGCATACAGCCCAGAGTCAGCCTCCCGATGGTTTTGGTGGCTTTCATAAAACGAGACTGTGACGATTCAAAAGAGATTGCAAGCAAGAAATCCTAAAATCGGATTTCACTTGTTTAAGGCTTTTTCAAACTTCTCCACGAACTTTGCCAACGAAATCCCCAATATGCCGCAAATCTGCCGGAGTTCAATAACGTCCAGCCGTCTTTCGCCGCTTTCATATTTGCTGACAAATGACTGTGGTTGCTTCAATCGTTGCGCGACATCCCCTTGCGTGAAACCTGCATCCATGCGGATTTGCCGAAGCAATTCTTGAAGACATTCTTGCGGTGCGCTGAATATGGTTTTTGGCATTGCGCCCCACTAAATAATGGCGCGCTCCACTTATCCCAAAACAGGATACCGAGTGTTAAGCTGCTTTTCAGTGGTTGTTATGATTTGAAAATGGTTTGCCAGACATCTGTTTTCTTTTGCGCTCCAAAGCGAAATTGACGCTTGCCGGTTTTCTGATAACCTGTCCGGCCATTTATGAACCGAAATCCGCACGTTGCAGTTGTCGGCGCCACTGGCGCCGTGGGCATCGAAATGATCAAAACGCTGGAAAAGCGCAATTTTCCGGCGGGCCGGTTGACCCTGCTCGCCTCGGCGCGCTCCGTCGGCAAAAAACTCAAATTCCGCGGCGAAGACGTTGCCGTCAAGGAACTCACGAAGGATTCGTTCAAGGGCATTGACATCGCGCTGTTCAGCGCGGGCGGGGGCATCTCGAAGGAATTCGCGCCCATCGCGGCCAAGGCCGGCTGCGTGGTCGTGGACAATTCCAGCGCGTTCCGCATGGATGATTCCGTGCCGCTCGTCGTGCCGGAAGTCAACGCCTCCGACGTGAAATGGCACAAGGGCATCATCGCCAATCCCAACTGCACCACCGCCATCACGCTCATGGCGCTCTATCCGCTGCACAAGGCGTTCACCGTGAACCGCATTTTTGCCTCCAGCTACCAGGCCGTCTCCGGCACCGGCGCAAAGGCCATCGAGGAATTGAAACGGCAGGTCGGCGAAATCGTCGCCGGCAAGCCGGCCACGAAGGAAGTCTATCCGTATCAAATCGCCTTCAACGTGCTGCCGCAGGTGGATTCATTCCTGGCGACCGGATACACCAAGGAGGAGATGAAGATGGAAAACGAGGGCCGTAAAATCATGCACCACCCGAATTTCCGGGCGAGCGTGACCTGCGTGCGCGTGCCGGTGTATCGCTCCCATTCCATCGCCGTCAGCGCGGAATTTGAAAAGCCCGTGACGGTGGAGGCTGCCCGCGCCGTTTTGAAAAAGGCGCCTGGCATTGACCTCGTGGACGAGCCGGAGAACAGGAAATATCCGATGCCGCTGTTCACCTCGGAAAAATACAACTGCGAAGTCGGCCGCATCCGCAAGGATTGCGCACTGGACAACGGCCTGTGCTTCTGGGTGTGCGGCGATCAACTGCTCAAGGGCGCGGCGCTCAACGCCGTGCAGATTGCGGAAGAGCTGCTGAAATAATCCTGTGGCAGCCGGCGTGAGCCGGCTCAAACCAAAAAGTGGAGCGGACTCACGTCCGCTGCTATAAAATCGTTTCGTGAACCAGCTTGGCGACTGCCGTCCGGCTCGCGGAAATTTCAAAGGCCATCTTCAGCCGTGCAGTCGCATTTTCAGCCTGCGCCGTGTTTGCGGCATGAACGCGGCAAAGCACGCCGGATTTTTCCACTCGTTCACCGGGCTTGACAATGTGGTCCACGCCCACGTCGTAATTGATGGTGGATTCCTTCGTTAACCGCCCACCGCCGAGGTCGCGGATGACTTCGCCGACAATTCGCGCGTCGCACTTGGAAACCCAGCCGGATTCTCCAGATTTTACTTCGACAACCAGCGGCGCGGTGGAATCCAGCGCGAGCTTTCGGTTGAACGCCTTCAAATCCGCGCCTTGGGCGGCAATCATTTCGTCCCATTTCTTGCGCGGTTCGCCGGAATTCAAACAATTTTCCGCCAACTTTCGCGCGGCGGCAAGGGACTGTGCCTTGCCTGTTTGAATCAGCAAATGCGCGGCACAGTCGAGAATCAGCAAGCTCAAATCTGACATTTTCGCTTTCCGCTTTCCACTTTCCACTTTTTCAAGACAGGCCACGCTTTCCTTCACCTCCAGCCAGTTGCCGGCGGCGCGGCCGAGCGGCGTGTTCATGTCCGACAAAATGGCGCGCGTATTCACACCGCACTTGTCGCCGAGCGCAACCATCGCCTTTGCCAACTTGCGCGCATCGGCCTTGGTTTGCATGAACGCGGCGCAACCGAATTTCACGTCGAGGATGAGCGCGTCCAGACTTTCGGCAAGTTTCTTGGAAAGAATCGAGGCGGTGATGAGCGGGATGCTCGGCACGGTGCCGCTGGCGTCGCGCAGGGCGTAAATCTTTTTGTCGGCGGGAACCATCCTGTCCGTCTGGCCGCAGATGACACAGCCGACTATCTGGACTTGCGCGATAATTTTTTCGGCGGGCAAAAGCGTTTTGAAGCCGGGAATGGAATCCAGCTTGTCGAGCGTGCCGCCAGTGATGCCGAGGCCGCGGCCGGAAATCATGGGCACGCGGAAGCCGAGGCAGGCCAGCAGCGGCGCGAGCGGGAGCGAAACCTTGTCGCCGATGCCGCCGGTGGAATGTTTGTCCACGAGCGGACGCGAATCTTTCGGGAATTTCAGCACATCGCCGGAATCGCGCATGGCGAGCGTGAGCGCGGTGGTCTCGGCGGTGTCGAGGCCGCGAAAATAAATGGCCATGAGCATCGCGGCCATCTGGTAATCGGGAATCTTCCCGTCGGTGAATTCGCGGATGAATGCCCGAATCTGTTCCGGCGCGAGAACCTTTCCTTCGCGCTTCGCTTCAATCAAAGGCAAAAAGTTCACGGTTCAGAGTTCAGCGTTCAGGGTTTTGGTGATTCGTTGCCGGTTTTAAATTTCCGACCACGCAATTCGGACTGCTGCAAATACTTCATGAAGCCGCTGATGAGCAAAACTATGCTGTGGGCCAGCTTGTAAAGTTCGTCAAATTCCTTTTTGTCAATGTAGCCGGCATCCGAGGCCGTGTAGAGTTGCGATTTGAGTTCGGAAGCCGAGCCTTTTGCCGTTGCGAGAAACTGGATGAATTCACGGTTGCCGCCGCGTTCAAAGCCCTCGGCGATATTTGAGGTGATTGAAATGGCCGCGCGCTTAATCTGATCCTTCAGCGTGAAATCGTGCGAAAAACCGGCCTGTGAGGTGGTTTGATAAATCCGCCGTGTCAGTTCGCGGCCCTTCTTCCACGCTTCAATTTCCTCAAATCGTTGAATGCTGGCCATGTTTCAACCCTGAACGCTGAACCCTAAACCCTGAACTATCAATCAAATTTCTTTGCCGCGATGCTGGCGTTGTGGCCGCCGAAACCGAAGGAATTGTTGATGATGGCATTCACCTTCATTTCGCGCGCGGTGTTCGGAACGTAATCCAAATCACATTCGGGGTCGGGATTTTGCAGATTGATGGTCGGCGGGACAATGCCGTGCTTTATGGCCAGCGCGCAAGCCGTCATTTCCACCGCTCCCGCCGCGCCGAGCATGTGACCGGTCGCGCCCTTGGTGGAGCTGACGGCGATTTTTTTCGCGCGTTCGCCGAAGACGGACTTGATGGCCTGCGTCTCGCAGACGTCGCCCTGCGGCGTAGAGGTGCCGTGGGCATTGATGTAATTGACGTCCTCGATAGTCAGGGCGCCGCTGCGCAGGGCCATCTTCATGCAGCGCGCCGCGCCCTCGCCGCCAGGTGACGGCGCGGTGAGATGATGCGCGTCGGCGGTGTTGCCGTAGCCGGCGATTTCGCAATAAATTTTCGCGCCGCGTTTCTGGGCGTGTTCCAGCTCCTCCAGCACAATGACGCCGGCGCCTTCGCCCATGACGAAGCCGTCGCGGTCCTTGTCGAACGGGCGTGAGGAATGTTTCGGATCGTCGTTGCGGGTGCTCATGGCTTTCATCGCGCAAAAGCCGCCGATGCCGATGGGCACGATGGCGGCCTCGGCGCCGCCGGCGAACATCATTTGGGCCTCGCCCATCTTGATGGTGCGCCAGGCCTCGCCGATGGCGTGGTTGGCGGTGGCGCAGGCGGAGCAGGTGGCGAAATTCGGCCCGCGCAAATTTTGATACATCGAGAACAGGCCGGAGGCCATGTTGCTGATGAGCATCGGGATCATGAACGGCGAGAGCCGGCCCGGCCCGCGTTCGTGCAGGATTTTGATCTGGGCGGAGGTGGTTTCGAGCCCGCCGATGCCGGAGCCGATGATGACGCCGATTTCGTCGCGGTTGAGCTTGTCGAGTTCCGCGCCGGAATCCTTGAGCGCGGACCACGCGGCATAAACGCCGAATTGCGAGTAACGATCCGTGCGACGGACATCCTTCGGCGACGGGAATGCCGGGGCGGGATCAAAATTCCGCACCTCGCCGGCGATTTTCGTGTCGAACGCCGTCGCGTCGAACGCGGTGATGCGGTCAATGCCACACTGGCCGGAGATCAAGTTTTTCCAGAAGGTTTCCAGGTCGTGTCCCAGTGGCGTCACGACGCCGAGGCCGGTGACGACTACGCGGCGGTCTGTCAGGTTGCTTGCCATAAAAAATCAAAAGAGGCAGCCCAAGCTGTGTTCAGCCAAGCTGCCCCGGAATGTCCAGTGGCGTGACTATTTCTGGTTCTCTTCGACGTATTTGGTCACGTCGCCGACGGTCAGGAGCTTTTCGGCCTGCTCGTCCGGCACCTCGATGCCAAATTCCTCCTCGAGCGCCATGATCAACTCGACGATGTCGAGCGAATCCGCGCCGAGATCCTCGACGAATTTCGCCTCCGGCGTCACCTGGTCGGGCTTCACGCCGAGCTGTTCAACAATGATGTCCTTTACACGCTGGTCTATAGGTTTGTCTGCCATAAATATGAATTTTGAACTGTGTCTATGCCATGAATACCGGGGCCGTCAAGCCTCGAATCAATTTTTTTTCAATCATTTTTGTGGCGCGGATTAAATCACATTACCATCCCGCCGTCCACCGTTAAAACCTGTCCCGTCACATAACGCGCCGAAGGGCCGGCCAAAAACAGCGCCGCGCCCGCGATATCCTCCGCCGAACCCAGGCTGCCCAGCGGAATCTGCTTCAAAATCGCCTCGCGCGTTTCCGGCTTCAGCGCCGACGTCATGTCTGTCTCGATGAACCCCGGCGCAATGGCGTTGACCGTGATGCCGCGCGACGCCAGCTCCTTCGCGACCGATTGCGTGAAGCCGATCAGCCCCGCCTTGCTCGCCGCATAATTGCACTGGCCGGCATTGCCGATGAGACCGATGACCGAGGAGATGTTGATGATTCGTCCGGCGCGCGCCTTGATCATCGCGCGGCTGAATGCCTTCGTCACCAGAAATGCGCCCTTCAAATTCGTGTCCAGCACCGTGTCCCAATCCGCATCGCTCATGCGCATCAGCAAGCCATCGCGCGTGACACCGGCGTTGTTGACGAGAATGTCCACTTTGCCGGTCTCGGCGAGAATTTTCTCGGCGGCGGCGCTGACGGCGGCGGAATCCGCCACGTCCACGGCAAACGCCCAGGCCTTGCGGCCGAGCGCGCGGATTTCCGCCGCGACCCTCTCGGAATTTTCCGGCGTGCGCGAGACGCAGACCACGTCCGCGCCCTCGGCGGCAAATTTCAACGCGATGGCGCGGCCGATTCCGCGGCCCGCGCCGGTGACGACGGCGATTTGATTGGCAAGTTGACTCATAGATTGTTTTTCAGCCACAAATTGAACACGGATTGAACACGGAAGAAAACACTTTTTGTCCGCAGATTGCACAAATTTCGCAGAAACTGTTTGCCAAAAAATCCGCGTCCATCGGCGAAATCTGCGGAGGCTTTCCGTGTTTCATCCGTGAAAATCCGGGGCTAAACTGAAAGCGCTTTCACCGTTGCTTCCAAGCTTGCCGCATCCGCGACGTTCAACATCTGCGCGGATTTATCAATGCGTTTCATGAAGCCGCTCAAGGCCGTGCCGGGGCCGAGTTCGATGAATCGCGTGAAACCCTGCGCCAGCAGCGTGCGCATGGACTGTTCCCAAAGCACCGGCGATGTGACTTGCTCGACCAGCCGGGCGCGGATTCCGCTGGGGATGCCGTGTGGCAATGCATGGACGTTGGAAATGACGGGGACCATCGGGGCGTTGATGTTGATTCTTTCCAAGTCGGTCTGCAATTTCGGCTGCGCGCCCGCCATCAGCGGCGAGTGATACGCACCTGCCACCGTCAGCGGCAACGCGCGTTTTGCGCCTTTGGCTTTGGCGAGCTCGCACGCTTTGGCAATTTTTTCCGCCTCGCCGGAAATCACAATCTGCCCGGGACAATTTAAGTTCGCCAGCGTCACGCCGGCCTCGGCGCAAACTTCGCGCGTCAACGCTTCGTCCAGGCCGATGACCGCAGCCATGCCGCCGCGGGTTGCGTCGCAGGCTTCCTGCATGAATTTTCCGCGCTGGCGGACGACGCGCAGACCGTCCTCAAAACTCATCGCGCCCGCCGCCGTCAGCGCCGTGAATTCGCCGAGCGACAGGCCGGCGGTGGCGTCAAACTTCAAATCCGGCAAATGTTCCTTGAGCAATTGCAACGCGACCCAGCTCACGAGGAAAATTCCCGGCTGCGCGTTTTCGGTCTTGGTCAATTCGGCTGCCGGGCCGTTGAAACAAATCGCGGCGAGATCGTAGCCGAGCGCGGCATTGGCACGGTTGAACCATGCCTTGGCCGACGGGAATTTTTCGGCGAGGTCTTTGCCCATGCCGACGGTTTGTGCGCCTTGCCCGGCGAACAGGAGTGCGGTTTTGCTCATAAAGGGCGCATAATAAACACGAATTCGGGCCGCAACGAAAGCAGAGATTTCACTGCTGGCGCTCGTAGGTGCCCATCAGCCGGCCTTCGCCGAGGACGTGGCCGTCCATTGCCTTGAGCAAATTTGTTTTGGCGGCTCCGGGCGCGAGGCCGGTCATTGTGTCGAGCGCATAGAGCTTGAAATGGTAGTGGTGCACCTTGCCGGGCGGCGGCATCGGCCCGATGTAGCCGGTTTTTTGGGAGCTGTTCAAGCCCTGCTTCGAGCCATCGCGCAATTGCGCCACCTTGGGCGTGTCCTCATCCAGCGCGGTCGCGGTTGGCGGCAAATCATAAATCACCCAGTGCGTCCAGGTGCCGGCCGGTGCGTCGGGGTCGTCGGTGATGAGCGCAAAACTTTTCGTGCCGGCGGGGACGTTCGTCCACGCGAGCGGCGGCGAGATATTGAGGGCGTCGCCGGTGTATTTTGCGGGAATCGGCTGGCCATCGGCAAAAGCGGTGCTGGTGAGCTGGATTTTGGCGACGTGCCCGGTGACGGATTTTGGCTCCTGCGAGCAGCCGGCGGTGACGAGACCGGCCAGCAGCAGTGCGGTGACAATGGTTTTCATTTGCGCGCTCATGCCTTCTTTTACCACGCTCCGGTGAAACCGGCACGAAATTTTCACCACCGCCGCATTCAGGCGCGCGGATGGAATTTCCGGTGGATGTCCCGGAGGCGGTTGCCGGTGACGTGGGTGTAAATTTCCGTGGTGCTGATGTTCGCGTGGCCGAGCAGTTCCTGGATGATGCGCAAATCCGCGCCGTGCTCCAGCAGATGCGTGGCGAAGCTGTGCCGCAGCATGTGCGGCGTGATGTTGCGCTCCACGCCCGCGCGGCGGACGCGGTTTTTGATGTGCAGCCAGAGCGTCACCGCCGCGAACGGTGTGCCGCGCCTCGTCAAAAAAACATTCGCCGGGGATTTTGGCGAGACGAGCCTGGGCCGGCCGGCCTCGATGTAACGGTTCAGCGCCTCGACAGCCTTGCGTCCGACCGGCACGACGCGCTCCTTGTTGCCCTTGCCGATGACGTTGATGAATCCGGCGTCGAGGTGAAGCTGCTCCAGCCGCAGATTTTTCAATTCGGACAGGCGCAGGCCGGAGGCGTAGGCCAGTTCCAGAATCGCCTGGTCGCACAGGCTTTCCGGCGTTTCGGGATTTTCCGGTTCGAGCAGTTTTTTGATTTCGTCACTGTTCAAGGCTTTCGGCAGCCGTTGCCAGCGGCGCGGCAGCGACAGATTTTCCGCGACGTTGGCCGGCAGCAGTTTTTCATTTTCGGCGAAGCGGTAAAACGCCCGCAGCGCGGCGATTTCGAGATAAACGCTTTCGCTGCTCAAGCGCTTGATGGACTCCTTCGGCTCGTCGGCGAGCGGGCGGGCGCGCTCGTGCTGCAGGAACGCCATGAGATGCGCCAGCCCGACCAATTTCCAGTCCGTGAGTTTTTGCGTTGCCGCCCACGCGGTGAATTTGCCGAGCAGCGCGGCGTAGGTTTTCGCGGTGTTGTCCGACTGGCCGCGCTCGTGGCGCAGGTATTGCAGAAAATCCTCGACGAGCGTTTGCATCAGGAAAATAGCGGCTGTTGCACGCCGGAATTTAACCCCAAAGGCGCGAAGGCGCGAAGAAATTCAGGCTATGGCTTCGCCGGCTTGGCGGTGAACTCGACGAACCGGCTCTTGTGCAGCGCGATGGTGAGATTGAGATTGGTGGTGCCGGCGAGGTCTCTCAAGCCGTAGCGGTAGGTGGTGACGGTTGCGGCGCCGGTCGTGCTTTTCATTGTGCCGTTGTCAAAATAGCCCACGTCGTTTGTTTGACCATCCGTCAGGCTGACCAGCGTCATGCGCATTCCATCGGGCAATGCCGAATCCGCCTGGATCATCAGGCCGCCCTGCATGTAATTATTCTGGCCGGCATCCGTGAATTGTTTTGCCGGAAGGATTTTCAGGTGAACGCCATTCAAATCGGCTTCGGCAACGACGGCGCTGGCCCGGCCGGCGCGAGGGTAATTGTAATAATCCTGCTGGCGGCCCGGTTGCACCGGGATGTTCTGCACCGTCCACAATTCATTGCCGGCAAAATCGGACTGCTGCGAAAATTCAAATTTGACCTTCCAGGCCGGTTCGTCCGCCCACAAGCCCCACTGGTAGGTTGTTGTGCATTCGTCGCCATTTTGCTGCGTGTTGCAGAAGCCGCCGACGCTGTTGCCCGTGGCGTCGGTTGTTTCCACCGAGACCGGCTGCCAGTTGGTGGCGGGCTTGCCGTTCCGCTGCACCTGAAGCACGGCCTGCACACCCTTGTTGGCCGCATCGTCCGCATTGTCCTGGTCGCGGTTGTAAGACGTGTCCGCGCCAAAGACCAGCTTCGTCAGCGTCACGGACAAGTCGTCATCCTCCTTCGTGGCGGGCAGCGGCTCCGCCGTCCACTGCGAGAACGATTTGCGCACCGGATTGCGGATGACGAGTTTGTGGTCCGCCGTTTCCTGGCTGCCGTTGCCATTTTCCTGAACGCCCAGAAGAAATTGCCCCTGCCGCCGGGGAAAGGCGCTGAATTCGATGCCGACAATCTTGTTGTTCTGGCGTCCGCGGATGTCGTAGTTCATTCCCGAATCGCCCACACAAGCCGTCCCCGCCTTGTCATAAAGGTAATACTGAAAATTATGCCACTGCCTGGAATTATATTCCTGCCGCACCCAGACCACCAGCGCGTCATCGGTCGTGGCGAACGAGCTGCCGCTGCGCTGCAAGAGCGCCCGGTTGGTGGACACTGCGGACGGCTTGACACCTGGCGGAACATGAATCTTGCCGTAATCCACTCCCAACAAGGTCACTTTGCTGTCATCGCTGAAGAGGATGACCTGAGGCCGCCGCAGCCGCCAATACGACCCGGCAGTGATGCCGGCAATGAGAATCGAAACAACGCTCCATAGGATGATTTTTTTCATGGCGTTGCCTCCGTCTATTGGGCCGCATCCTTTTCAGGCTTGGCGGTGAATTCCAGAAACCGGCTTTTGTGCAGGGCGATGGTGAGGTTGAGGTTGGTGACGCCGTCAATCTCTCTCAAGCCGTAACGGTAGGTGGTGGTGGCGGCGGCGCCGGTTCCGCTTCTCATCGTGCCGTAAGTTGAATAGGTCACATCGTTCGTCTGACCGTCCGTCAGGCTGACCAGCGTCATGCGCATGCCGTCGGGCAGCGCCGGATTTGCCTGAATCATCAGGCCGCCCTGCAGATAATTGTTCTGGCCAACGTCCGTGAACTGCTTCGCCGGGAAAATTTTCAGGTGGATTCCGTTCAAGTCACCCTCCGCAAAAGCGGCGGTGGCGGCGTTGGTCCGGCTGTTGCGCGCGACGGTGGTGAAATCCCGCTGGCGGCCCGGCTGCACCGGGATGTTTTGCACCGTCCACAATTCATTGCCGGCAAAATCGGACTGTTGCGAAAATTCAAATTTTATTTTCCACGCCGGGTCGTCCGGCCACAAACCCCATTGGTAGGTCGTCGTCCCCTCGTCGCCGTTCCACTGCGTGTTGCAGAAGCCGCTGACGCTGTTGCCCGTGGCGTCGGTTGTTTCCACCGAGACCGGCTGCCAGTTGGCGGCGGTCTTGCCGTCCCACTGCGCCTGAAACACCGCCTGCACGCCCTTGTTGACCGGATCGTCCGCATTGTCCTGGTTGCGGTTGTAAGGCGTGTCCGCGCCAAAGACCAGCTTCGTCAACGTCACGGACAAATTGCCATCCTCCTTCGTGGCGGGCAGCGGCTCCGGCGTCCATTGGGGAAATGAACCGCGCGCCGGATTGGAAATGGAAAACTTCCGGTCCGCCATTTCCTGTCCGTTGTTGCTTTGTTCTTGAACGCCCACAAGAAATTTTCCCTGCCGCCGCGGAAAGGCGCTGAATTCAATGCCGACAAGGTCGTTGCCGGTGCGGCGGGCGGCGGTGACATAATGCGTCGTGGAACTTGCCGCGCATGCCGTGCCCGCCTTGTCATACGCGTAAAACTGAAAATAATGATTCTGCTGGGAATCGTATTCCTCCTGCACCCAGACCACCAGCGTGTCATCGGTCGTGGTGAACGGGCCATTGCCGCGCCGCGCGGCCGTCTTGTTCGTGGATGTTGTGGATGCCTTGAAGGTTGGCGGCGCATGATGCTTGCCGTATTCCACCGACAACAAAGTCACCTTGCCGTCGTCGCTGAATGTGATGACCTGCGGCCGCGACAGCCGCCAATACGCGCCGGCGGCGACACCGAGGGCGAGAACAATGGCAACGCCCAGCAAGATTTTTATTTTCATGAGATTTAAGGTTTCTCCTTTTCGGGTTTGACGGTGAATTCAAAGAAACGGCTTTTGTGGACGGCAATGATGACATTGAGGTTGGTCAGGCCACCGAGATCGCGCAACTGATAGCTGTAAATGGTGGACGTGCCATTGCCGGACGTGCCCGATCCGTTGTTTTGAATCTCCCCGCCCTGATTGTCGGTCACTTTGACAAGCGTGATTTGCATCCCGGCCGGGAGCGACGGCGTGGCCTGAATGTGAACGCCGCCGTCAATCTCGCCATTTCCCATCTGCTGGTCCGTGAACTGCTTCGCGGCAAAAATCTTCAGGTGAACACCGCCCAGGTCCGTCTCGGCCACAGCCCGGTTGGTGATGCTGCGCCGGTTGTTGAAGAAATTGTTGCCAAAATTCCAATATTCCTGCTGGCTGCCCGGCTCCAGCGGAATGGCTGACGCCGACCACAATTCATTGCTGGCAAAATCCGTCTGCTGCGAAAATTCCGCGCGCAATTTCCACGCCGGCTCGTCCGCCCACAACCCGGCCTGATAAGTGACCGCGTCGTTGTCGCCCTGCCAGGTGTTCTGGATGCCGCTGCTGCTGGCGTGGTTGCCGGTGGCGTCGGAAGATTCCACCGACACCAGTTGCCAGTTCGCAACCGGACTGCCGCTCCGCTGAACGGCGAAGGTTGCCGCCACGCCCTTGTTCATCGCGTCATCCGCGTCTTCCTGATTGCGCTGATAGGGCAGATCCGCGCCGGCCACCAGCTTCGTCAGCGTCACGGAAAAATCATCGTCGGTCTTCGTCGCCGGCAGCGGCTCTGGCTGCCATTTCTCAAACGGGCCGCGCGACGGGTTGGAAATGACAAAATGCCTCTCATTCATCATCTGTCCGCCTTGGCCCCACTCCTGAACGCGCAAAATAAAACCACCTTGCCGGCGCGGAAACGAGTCAAACTCCGCCGCGACAACTTCATTGGTCCCGCCGCCATAGTTGCTGCGAGTCCCTGAATTTCCGGCGCACGCCGTGTTCGCCTTGTCGTAAAGGTAAAGCTGGTAATTCGGCCATTGACTGGCCGGATGCTCCTGCCGGATCCAGACCACCAGCGCGTTGTTCGCCGTGTTGAAGGCCATGTTCCCCTGCCGGCGGCGTGTGCCTGCCGCCGACTTTGTCTTCTCCGCCGGCGGCGCGTGATGCTTGCCGTAGGTCACGCCCAGCAGCGTCAGCTTGTCGCCGTTGTTCAGGATGATGCTTTGCGGCCGCTGCCGCCACCAATATGCGCCGGCGGCGAGGCCGGCGATTAAAACCAAGATGACACTCCACAACAGAATTTTTGTTTTCATGCCGTTCTCCGATTAACCATGCACAAGCATCCAAACTTTTCTTCCGGTGTATGCCCAGCATCCAGCCTGCCGGTGAGACTGGCAAGCTCAAAACTAACAACAGCCTCCCGCCGGAAAAGTTGCGGGAAATTATGAATCGGGGACGGTTTTCCGCCAATTACAATCCGCCACGAAAATTATAGCCGCCCGCCGGTCAGCCGCTCGTAGGCCTCCAGATATTTCGCCGTGGTTTTGGCGATGACTTCCGGCGGCAGCGCCGGACCGGGCGGTGTCTTGTTCCAGTCCAGCGTTTCGAGATAGTCGCGGACGAACTGCTTGTCGAAGCTCGGCTGGCCGCGTCCGGGCTGATATTGGTCTGCCGGCCAGAAACGCGAGGAATCGGGCGTCAACACTTCGTCAATCAGAATGAGCTTGCCGTTGTCCAGGCCGAACTCGAATTTCGTGTCCGCGATGATGATGCCCCGCTGGCGGGCGTAATCGCGGGCGAAATTGTAAATCTTCAGGCTCGCCGCCCGCGCCTGCCCGGCGAGATCGGCGCCGGCGATTTTTTCCGCCTGCGCAAACGAGATGTTTTCGTCGTGGCCGGCCTCGGCCTTGGTGGATGGCGTGAAAATCGGCTCCGGCAATTCGCTGGATTCCTTCAATCCCGCCGGCAGCTTGATGCCGCAAACCGTCTGCGATTTCTGGTATTCCTTCCAGCCGCTGCCGGCGAGATAGCCGCGCACCACGCATTCAATCGCGAGCGGCCGGCATTTCTTCACGATCATCGAGCGGCGTGACAATTTGTCCGCGAACGGCCGGAGCTTTTCCGGCAACGGGTCGCCGGCGCGCGAAATGAGGTGGTTCGGCTGGAACGCCGCGGTTTGCGCGAACCAGAAATAGGAAATCTGCGTGAGCACCTCGCCCTTGCGCGGAATGCCGTCGGGCATGATGACATCGAACGCCGAGAGCCGGTCGCTCGCGACGAACAGCAGCCGGTCGCCGAGGTCGAAGACTTCGCGCACCTTGCCGCTCTTGAGTTTTTTGACGCCGGGCAGCTCGAGCCGCAGAATCGTATCCTTGTTTGCATTTGCCATGCGCCAATTATTAAAGTCCAAAGCCGCAGGTGAAAAGCCCAAAGTCGTTTCCAATTGTAGGAGACAACGTAAGGAGTCTCTTGCTTGCGCTTTTAATTTGAGCCTCGTTACCTCGGCTCCTACGAAACAAGTTTCACGCCGCCGCGCGTGGCGGCGGATTTTTCACCTGCAACGGGATGTTCGCCCGCGACTCGCCGTCGAGCCGGATGTCCACCGAATACAGACCGGCCTCGGCGAATTTCAATCCCTGGATGTTCACGATGAAATTGCGCGTGAGAAAATACGCGTCGTCCGGCAGCGCGACCGTCACCGGAATGTCAATCGGCGGCATGATGGCGCGGCCGTCGGCATTGACGAAATTCAGCTTGAGCTTGCGCTCGCCCACGTCGCCGGACATGAAGGTGACGCGCAGCGCCACCGCGCATTGCGGATGCACGGCGGGCAGTTGCGGCGCGTATATCGTGTCGAACGCGCCGAGGAAGTTGAGCTTGCCGTTGTCGTCCGTCGCGGCATCGCAGAGCACGGCCACTTGAATGTTCATGCCCCAATAAAGACATGAAACTCGCGAATTGGCACGAATTTCTTTTCAAGCCATGGATCGCGCTTCAAGAAACTTTTTTAACTCCGCCGCCGCCTTGCCGCCGAAACCGGGCACGGCGGCGATTTGTTCCAGCGTCGCCGTTTTCAGCCGCTGCACCGAGCCGAATTTTTTCAGCAATGCCGCCTTGCGCGCGTCGCCAATGCCGGGAAATTCGTCCAGCACGCTCTCGGAAATCCTCTTGATGCGAAGCTGCGCGTTGTAGCTGTTCGCCACGCGATGGCACTCGTCGCGGACGCGCTGGAGCAGTTTCACCGCCGGATGATCCAGGCCCGGCCGGAGCGGCTTGCGTTCGCCGGGCTGGTGGATTTCCTCGAATTCCTTCGCCAGCCCGATGACCGGAATTCTTTCCAAGCCCAATTTTGCAAGTTCAGCACAAGCTGCGTTCAGCTGTCCTTTCCCGCCATCAATTAAAATCAAATCCGGCATCGGTCTGGATTCGCGCAGCAAACGCGAATACCGCCGTTTCACGACTTCGGCCACGCTGGCAAAATCATCCTGTCCGATGACGGTTTTGATTTTGAACCGGCGGTAATTCGCGCGGTCGGGCCGGGCGTTTTTGAAGCTCACCAGCGACGCCACGGCGAACGTGCCGCCGATGTTGGAAATGTCAAAGCCTTCAATCCGGAGCGGCGGCGCGGGCAGTTTCAGGATTTTCGCGAGTTCGGCCAGGTCATTTTGGGGATTGATCAGAAGCGGCAGGGAATACGGCACGCGCTCGAATTTCTCCGTGCGTTTCCAGGTGTCCTGCAAATCACGGATGAGGTCGCGCAGGCCGGCGGCCTTTTCAAAATCCTGCGACGCGGCGGCCTTTTTCATCTCCGCTTCGAGCTGGCCCTGCATTTCGCGGCACTGGCCGTCGAGAAACTCGCACGCGGCGCGCACCTGTTCCAGATATTGTCCGTGTGTGACATTGCCGACGCACGGCGCGGTGCAGTATTTCAAATGCGCGTAAAGGCAGTGCTTGTAATCCGCCTCGCCGGGCGTGAACACGCGGCAGCCGCGCAGGTTGAACCGCCGCCGCGCCAGCGCCAGCGTGCTGCGGAGCGCGCCGGAGTTCGAGAACGGCCCGAAATAGCGCGCGCCGTCGTCCTTCTTCAGTCGCGTGAAGGTGAAGTTCGGAATCGGGTCGTTCAAATTCACCTTCAGCATCAGGAACCGTTTGTCATCGCGGAAACTGACGTTGTAGCGCGGGTGGAATTCCTTGATGAGCTTGCCTTCGAGCAGATACGCCTCCGGGTCACTGCGGACGACGTGGAAATCAAAATCGGCAATCGCCTCGACGAGCGCGTTGAACTTCAAATCCCAGCCCAGGCGCCGGCTGGACTGAAAATACTGGCTGACGCGCCTGTGCAGGTCGAGCGCCTTGCCGACGTAAATGACCGTGCCGAACCGGTCCTTGTGCAGATACACGCCGGGCTTGTGCGGGACGGTTCCCAGTTTCTTGCGGATGTGTTCGGAGACAGGCACAGCAGAATTTCAACGCAAAGGCAAACGAACGCAAAGAGAATTCTGGTAGGGACGCCGCGCTGCGGCGTCCGGACAGCGCAGCGCGCTGTCCCTACCTTCCGGCTTCCGGCTTCTGCTTCATGTGCCGGTGGACGAAGAAATAATATAGCCCGCCAAGCACCAGCGCCGCGCCGCCCAGCCAGAGGACAACGTGGCGCATCTCGCCGTGCATGAGCTGTTCATCCTGTCCCGCCTTGACGCCGACACAGCACAGCACGGAGCACCAGATCGTCGAGCCGAGCACCGTGAAGACGGAATATTTCAGGTAATCCATCCGCGCGATGCCCGCCGGAATGCCGACGAGCTGCCGCGCGCCCGGCAGCAGCCTCGCGACAAACACGCCCATCGGGCCGTAGTGCGACATCCAGTTCTCGCTCTTCCGGATTTTTTCCGGCGGCATCAAAATGTAACTTCCGTAACGCACCAGCAGCGGCCGTCCGGCGACCCGCGCCAGCCAGTAAATGATCGTCGCGCCGAGCCACGAGCCGAACGCGCCCGCCAGGACCAGGCCGATTTCCGCCGGCCAGCCGGTGAAATGGAAATTGAAAAGTTTCATCCCTTCCGTCCATGCCAGATACGCCGCCGGCGGCATGATGGCCTCGCTGGGGATCGGCAGCACGGAGCTTTCCATCGTCATCAGCAGCACGATGGCCGGATAGCCGGCAGTCTTGAGCGCGGCGAGATACCATGTCAGGAGCGGCTGGAAAAATTGCTTCAACATCGGGCGCTGGTTATAGCGGAAAATAAAATCCGCGCAATCCGCGAAATCGGCGCATGACTCACGCCTTCAAAAAATAATTCCGCTGCTTTTCGCTGACGGGCATTCCGAGTTCCTCCATCACCGCCAGCATGTCTTCCCAGACCTTGCGCTTCTCGCTCATCGCCTGGTTGCGCAGCAGATACGCCGGATGATACGTCGGCATGAGCGGCGTGCCGCGATAGGTCTTCCAACCGCCGCGCAATTTTGTGATGCCCAGCGTTTTTCCGAGCAACCCCTCCACCGCCGTCGCGCCGAGGGCGACGATGACCTTCGGCCGGATCAAATCAATCTGCTCGTGCAGATACGGAATGCACGTGGCCATTTCGTCGGATGTCGGCTTGCGATTGCCGGCGGACTGGCCGGGCGTGTCGGGCCGGCATTTCAAAATGTTGGCGATGTAAACGTCCGCGCGCTGCAGGCCGGTGGCTTGGATGATTTTCGTCAGCAATTGCCCGGCGCGACCGACGAACGGCTCACCTTGTTCATCTTCATCCGCGCCCGGCGCCTCGCCCACGAACATCAGCTGCGCGTCAATGCTGCCGACGCCGAACACGACGTTTTTGCGCGACGACGCGAGGTGCGGGCATTTCGCGCAGGCCAGCGCGCGTTCGCGCAACGTGGCAAAGGCGGCGGCTTTTTCGATTGGCGATTGCGGATTGCGAATTGCGAATTGGGTTTCGCCGGGCAGGGCGGGCAAGGTCGCCTGTCCGGCAACGGCCACGGGAATTTCCGGTTTCCGGTTTCCGGTTTCCGATGGGACTGCGGGCTTGGCGGCCGGCTTGGTGGCTTTGGCAATTGCTGATTTCATATTGGAAACTTGAGGCGCCGTTGCCGCCGGCTGCGCCAGCGCGCGGAGGGTTTCCGGCGAAACGGCAACGTGCCGCACGCCGCGCGATTTCAAATCCTCCAGATGTTGAATCGTGGCGTTAAGCAGTTGGCCGTAGGCGTCGGACATGATGCCATCGTAGCCGGTGCCGCGCCGTCCGCACGAAAAATTTCCGGTTCGCCCCGAACTTCGGAATCCGGGTTCAAGTCACGATGGCAATCCAGGCGAGCAGTCCGGCGAGCGCGGCCAGCGTCACCGGAATGCCCAGCCGCGCGAAATCACGGAAGGAGATTTTGATGCCCAGCTCGCGGGACTGCTGGACGACGATGATGTTCGACACGCTGCCGAGGATGATGAGGCTGCCGCCGAAGCTGTTGGCCAGCGCCAGGATGTAAGCCGCGGCCGGATGCGAAAGGTCGGCGACATTCAGCAGCAGCAGCACCGCCGGGGAATTGCTGATGAGATTCGAGAGCGCCGCCGTGGTCAGCGCCAGATTTGCCGGCGCGTTGAGATTGAATCCGCCTTGCGCCAGCCATTTCACGGCCTGGTCGCCGCAGCCGGTGGATTGAAACGCGCCGGTCACGACGAACAATCCCATGAACAGGACGAGAATCGGCCAGTCCACCAGTTTCAGCAAATCGTCGGTGCGGAATTTGGTGCTGGCCAGGTGAATGCCGGCGGCGGCCAGCGCGATGACTTCCTTCGGCAGCGGCGAGAAAAACAGGCCGATGACGACGACCAAAATGACCAGCCCTTTGATCGTGTGCGGCCGATTGAACGGATGGGTTTGCGGATTCAATCTCATGGGAACGGACAATGCGGACTGGAGTTGTTTCCGCGACAGCATCCAGATGATTCCGTAGGCGGCGGCCATTGCAAAAATAACCGGAACGAATGTCCAAAGGATGTAACGGCCGAAATCAAGATGCGCGACCTGCCCGATCATCATGTCCTGCGGATTGCCGATGAGCGTGGCCGCTGCGCCGATGTTGCTGGAAATCGCCAGCGCGATCAAAAACGGAACCGGATTGATTTGCCGGCGCAGCAGCGCGGCCCCGGCTATCGGCGTGAAAACGTAGCAGACAATGTCGTGATTGAGAAACGCGGAAAGCCCGCCGGTCACCAGCATCAGGATGAGCAGAAAGCGCGCGGGATTCCCGAGCCGAGCGGAAATTCCGCCGGCGACCCGGTCATAAAATCCCGACAGCCGGAGCTGGGCGGAGATGACAAAAAAACCGAACAGCAGGAAAACAGTCGGCCAGTTGACGTAGGAAATGACATCGGCGGTGGTGACGTTGCCGAAAATCATCATCGCGATGGCGCCAAGCAGGGCGATGCCGACGCGATTGAGCTTCAAGCCCGGCACGCGCCCCACCGCAATCCCCAAGTAAGTGAAAGCAAAAATGGCCAGAATGACCGGCTTCTCGTGGAAACCCGCGATCGCCGTGGCTATCAGGCCGGTCATGGGAATATCATTTTGCCAGCTGTTTGCGGATGGATTGCAATTCCTTCCGGCGCGTCTTGCTTGGTTCGGGATAGCTCATTTTGAGCTTCTCCAGCGTGTCGAGAACGATGTGCGAAATGATGAGCCGCGCGTTTTCTTTGTCGTCGGCGGGCACAATAAACCACGGCGCGCGGTCGGTGCTCGTCGCACCCAGACAATCCTCGTAGGCCTTTTGATAATCCTTCCACCGCGCGCGTTCCGCGAGGTCCGACTGGCTGAACTTCCAGTTTTTGTCGGAATCGTCAATGCGTTCGAGAAACCGCCGGCGTTGCTCCTCCCTGGAAAGATGCAGGAAAAATTTCAAGACGCGCGTGCCGTTGCGGTAAAGGTGTTTTTCCAAGTCCAGAATGGAGCGATACCGCTCGTCCCAGATTTTTTTCCCGTCAATCAATTCTTCCGGCAATTTCTGCGCCTGGAGCAATTCCGGATGCACGCGCACGACCAGCACCTCCTCGTAATAGGAGCGGTTGAAGATGCCGATGCGCCCGCGTTCCGGCAGGCAGCGCGTCGTGCGCCAGAGAAAATCGTGCGCCATGTCCTCGTCGCTGGGCTTTTTGAAGCTGAAGACCTCGCAGCCCTGCGGATTGATGCCGGACAGGACGTGCTTGATGGCTCCGTCTTTGCCGGCGGCGTCCATCGCTTGAAAAATCAGCAGCAGCGCGTAGCGGTCGTGGGCGTAAAACAGCCCCTGCCGCGCGCTCATTTCCCGGGTGTGGGCTTCCAGCAGCCTCTGGTAATGCTCCTTCGACTTGTAGAACGGCTTCACCCTTGTCGGCCATTTCTTGAGCCGGACCTTTTCGTCTTCGCGGACGCGGAAGTTTTTCGTTTCAATTTTCATTGGCTGTTTCCTTTCCTGCGACGATGAATTGGAGCAGAGCCGGTTTTTCAGGGCAAGAGGGATTTTGCGCCGCAAATCAAGCCGGCGCGCGCCCGGCACCGGGGGAATTGGTTGCAAAACGCGCCGCGATGCCTTTACTTGTCGGATGCTGTTCGATTTCATCCTTAAAAAGTCCAAGCCGGACTTGGATGAAAATTTTCTGCTGGTTCATGGACGCCGGGTTCCGCTGGCCGTGACGCGCCATCACCGGGCGCGCCGTTACCTGCTCCGGCTGCGTCCCGACGGCTCCGTGAGGCTGACCATTCCCCGGCTGGGTTCGGCGGCCGAGGCGCGGCGGTTTGCGGAGCGGAACACGGAATGGATCGCCCGGCAACTGGAGCAGCTCCCGGCGCATCCGGCCCAACCGAGGCAGTGGCCCGCCGGCACGGAAATTTTTTTCCGCGGCGCGCGGGTGAAGCTTGAAGCGGGGACGAACGGAGACGCCGGCACGATCTGGTGCGGTGGCGAGTCCATCTCGGTGCCCGATGCGAACGGGGATTTGCGCCCCTGGATCGTGAGGCATTTGTGGAAGCTCGCGGCCGCGGAATTTCCAACGGCGGTTTTGGAATTTGCGGCGGCGCATCAGTTGACCGTGCGGCGGGTCTCCGTCCGCAACCAGCGGTCCCGCTGGGGTTCGTGCTCGCGGCGCGGCACGATTTCCCTGAACTGGCGGCTGATTCAGACGCCGCCGTTCGTCCGCGATTACATCATCCTTCACGAGTTAATGCACCTGCGCCAGATGAACCACTCGGCGCGGTTCTGGCAGGAAGTCAGCCGGGCCTGTCCGGATCACGAAGCGGCCGAGCGCTGGCTGAAGCAAAATGCTTCCCTGCTGAAATGAGCTTGCCGGGAGCAGGCGCGTGAATGTTCCCGCCGGTCACGCCAATTTCCGGGGAGGATGGGCGCAGCCGGCTGGAAAACTTTCTTACGGCAGCTCTTCCGGCTGTTCAACGGCGTCACTGTGAATGATCGGCCCGCCCTCCGCGACCTTGAGGCTGAAGCCGGAAAGGTCCGGGTTTTGCACGTTGCCAAGAACCAGGCCGCGCTGCGCGGTCACGTTGCAGTTTTTGAATTTGACGCCTTGAATCGGGCTGTCCTTCAAGCCGTGCATGACGCCGCCGGACTGCGCGGTGCCGGAAAAGTTGACGAGCCTCACGTTGCGAACCACGGTCAGCACCCTGGCCGGCGGGGCGAGCGGCGGCACCATGCGCCATTCCAGGGTGAACTCGAACGCCTGATAGACGTTGGTGAGTTGAATGTCGCGCCAGGTGATGTCTTCAATCACGCCGCCGCGGCTGGGCTGCGACTTGATGCGCGCCGCGTTGCCGGTGCCGGTGAACCTGCACCGCTGAACCAGCACATGGCGGATGGATCCGCTGACCTCCGAGCCCATCGCAATCCCGCCGCCCGTGCCGATTGCGCAGTCGCTGATGGTGATGTTCTCCGACGGCCGGTTCACCCGCAGCCCGTCCGCGTCCTTGCCTGATTTGATGGCGATGTCGTCGTCGTAGCAGGCGATGTCGCAGCGGGAAATTTTCACGTTGCGGCAGGAATCAACGTCAATGCCGTCGGAGCTGGGAATATACACGGTGGCGCGGATGTTGAGATTGTCCGCGACCACGTTCTGGCAATACAGGAGGTGCAGGCACCAGACCGCCTGCTTTTGCAGGCGCAGGCCGGTGATGCGGACGTTGCGGCAGTTGCTGAAGCAAATCAACCGCGGCCGCCCGCGGCGCGGAACCGCATTGGTGCCGGCGGCGTTCGTGGAAATGTTCGACGCCACGGCGGCGCTGGTCAGCGCCGGGACGGAATTGGTTCCGCCGCGCCGCCCGCGCCGCCTGAAGCCGCTGCTCTGCATCCACAAATCGCCGGAGCCGTCAATCGTGCCTTCGCCGGTCACCAGCACGTTGGTCATCTTGTCGAAGTTGAGAAACGCGCTGGTCCATGTGCGTTCGACGCCTTCCCAGCGGGTGAAGATTTGCGGGTAGTCATCCAGATTGGTTGTGCCCTTGAGCACGGCGTCTTTTTCCACGAGCAGGTTGACGCCCGGCTTGAAAAACAGCGCGCCGCTCATGAAAATTCCCCTGGGCACGACGACAATTCCTCCGCCGCCGCCGGCACAACGGTCAATGGCCGACTGGATCGCCTTCGTGTTGACCGTCTGGAGGTTGGTGACCGCGCCGAAATCGGTGATGAGGTAGCGTTTGGGCAGCACGAGCCGGGTGGCGGCGGCCCTGGCCGTCAAGGTCATGGCCAATGGCGCTGCAAGCGCGAGCAGGACAATCCAGAGCGGTTTCGAGATTTTGGGGTTCACGATTCACCACACAAGACGTATTGGACACGCTCCTGGTTTCGTTCATTGATGGCCGTCGGCCAAGACCTGAAAAAATGCCGGTGATGGTGTGCCCGGGATTTGGCCTTTTCAAAAAAGGCGGGAAGTGTATAACAGACTCGTGTTTGCGGAATCCAAATCATTTTCCCAAAAGCTTTGCGGCTTTGTCATTCTCCCGGCGTTGCTGGCTGTTTTCGTCCCCGATGCGAAGGCGGCGGCAAGACTGTTGCCCGGTCCGCCGGTGGCAAAAGAATTGTCCATCGTGACGGCGGGCGCGGTGGGCGACGGTTTGACCCTCAACACGGCTGCCATCCAGAGGGCGATTGATACGCTGGCCACAAACCGCGGCGGGACGCTGGTGATTCCGAAGGGCGAATTTTTATCGGGCGCGATTTATCTCAAGCCCGGGGTGAATCTGCGTCTGGACAAGGGCGCGGTGCTGAAAGGCTCCACGAACATCGAGGATTATCCGGAGGTGGAGACACGCATCGAGGGGCATTTTCAGGTCTGGGTTCCCGCGCTGGTCAACGCGAGCAACGTGGATCATCTCCGCATCATGGGTCCGGGCACGATTGCCGGTGGCGGCAAGCCGTTTTGGGACGAATTTGGGATCCAGCGCAGGGCGAACACGAATGTCACGAATGTGGCGGTGAAGCGTCCCCGGGACGTTTTTATCCAGGACTCGAAGGATGTGCAGATCAGCGGCATTTCATTGCGCGAATCGGGCTTCTGGAACCTGCACCTGTTCCGCTGCACGGCGGTGCTGGTGAAAGGCGTGGACATTCGCGGGCCGTTCAAGGCGCCCAGCACCGACGGCATTGATGTGGACAGCTGCCGGAATGTGACGATCAAGAATTCCTACATTTCCGTGGTGGACGACAATATCTGTCTCAAGGGCAACAAGGGAACTTCCGCGCTGGATGACACAAACATCCCGCCTGTCGGGCATGTCCGCATCTCCGGCTGCGAGTTCGGGATGGGCAATTCCGCGTTGACGCTCGGCAGCGAGGCCACGGTCGTGCGCGATGTGGTCATGGAGGATTGCCGGCTGACGGGCACAAACAAAAACTTCGTCCTGAAACTCAAACTCCGCCCCGACACCGAACAGCATTACGAAAACGTCATGGTTCGGAACATCAAGGTGCAGAATCCGAATGCGGAACTGGTTTCGATTGCGGGTTGGGGGCAATTCCTTGATCTGGAGGGCAAGCCCGCGCCCAGCCAGTGGGTCACCAATGTAACCCTGGCAAACATCACCGGCACGCTGCATGATTTCGGAAAGGTGGACGGAACGAAAAAGAGCACGGTGGCAAACATCACCTTCAAGAACATCAACATCGCGTTGACCAATCCCGATGTGGCCGTCAAAAAGGTGAAGAACCTGAAATTCACCCAGGTCAAAATCAACGGCCAGGCCTACACCGGCGAACAGCCGATGGCCGGAAAGTAAAGGATTTTGCCCGGACCATTGACGGGAGCTTCCCGGTCAAGTCACGGCGCTGGATTCGCCTTCGCCACTTCGACCGCGAAGGCGTAGTCCGGCCCGAACATGTTCGACCGGAAAACGACGTATTTCATGTCGGGCGTAAAGCTGGGGTTGGGTTCGAGGCGATAGTTTTGCCGGGACATGTTGACCAGTCTTTCCGACTCCAGATAACCGCCTTTGATAAGATTTTTGCCAAGGGTGTTCCGACCGGGGATCGTCACGGGGCGGAGCAGGATGATCCACGGATCGCGGTTGTCGCCATCGCCGCAGTAGAGCTGGCTGTCGGGCGACGAGTTGTCGTGGATGGAGGATTGATCAGGGTTGTATTGCAGCCAGACGCGTTCCCCGGTTTTGACATTGCAGCCGGCGATGAACGAGACGTGCCCGCCGCGGGGGAAATGAAGCTGGTAGAACACCGTCTGGCCGTCGGCGCCCCACCATTCGTGTCCGGCGATCTCGTTTTCCATCGTGCGCTTGTGGATCAACTGGTTGTGCGAGCCGTCCGTGCGGATGGTCCAGATGCGGTCAACCATCTGCCAGGCGCCCTCGTGGCAATACATCAGCAGGGCCGGGTCCGTGGGCGAAAATTGCAGGTGGTTCAACCAGTCCGTCCGGTGCTTCAGCAGGATCTTGATTTTCCCCGTCTGCAGATTGATGGTGAACATCGTCATCGGCAGTTTCGCCGCCAGACGCCTGGCCATCATCTCGCCCTTGTTCTCCGGCTCGCCAAGGTTGACGTCGGACATCTTTCCCAGGGACACGGTGCCGTCATACGCGCCGCCGGCGTTGGCGTCGCCCTCGATGAACGTGCCGGCCCCGAGGGTTTCATCGGCGTTGATGGTGCTCACGCTCGCGCGGCGCGGGAGGTCGGCAATCTTGCGGTTCTCCCCGGTGTCCATGTTGACGCACCAAAGCTGGGAGAAAAACCGGTTGGTGGTCTCCCGGGTGTAGTAGAGGTTGGGCGTTTTGTGAGCCACGACAATCGCCCGGGCCGGGCCGGCGACAAGCCGTTTCGCCTCCAGCGTTTCGAGGTTCAACACCGAGATGCCGTTGGGCGTGAAATAGGCCATCCTTTTGCCGTCGGGCGTGTAGCCGTTGACGTTGAAATAAAAGCTGTCGGAGCCGGGCTCGCGCGTGAGCCGGATCACGCGGTGTCCGGTGTCGGGGTCAATCCAGCTGGTGGGCGGTTCGGCGGGAGCCGGGCCGTTGGTGTCCGGCGCGTCCGCGGCGAACGCAGGTGGAAAGCTCAGAAACAGTCCGGTCAGGGCAACGGCCGGCATGAGCCGGGCAAACCAGATTGGTTTGGTTGTTTTTGGGTTCACAATTCACCAGATCAGACGCATCGGACGCGTTCGGGGTTTCAGCATTCGCAATTTGCCCCTCGTTTTGCCGGTTCGGGTTGACAGCGGAAAATGTTGTCTCCAAAGTTCCGGGATGAATTCCGAAATGCGTGCCGCCGTGGCGTCTCCGCGTCAACCGCTGAAAAATTTATCCCGGTTTGTCCTGCTGGCATGTTTCTCCCTGCCGCTCCACGCCGCGCAGCCGTGGCGGGAAGTCACCGTGCCGCCGGTCGCCGATGCCGCCGCGTCGTTCGCCCGGCCGCCAAAGGAATACAGCGCCGTTTACTGGGCCATTTGGGGCGGGCCGCAGACCCGGGAGCGCATCCTGACGAACATCGAGCGGGTTTATACCAACGGCGGCGGCGTCTTCATGATCAACAATTCGCGCAACGTGCAGCCCAGGTATCTCTCGCCCGAATACATGGACCTGGTGAAGTTCGTCGTCGCGGAATGCAAAAAACGTGGCATGAAAGTCTGGATCGAAGGCGACTGCGGTTATCCCGACGGGTTCGCCGGCGGCCTCATCAGCAAGGACTATCCGCAGTTGGGCATGCAGGGCATCGTCGCCGACGCTCACTGCACCGTCGCCGCCGGACAGACGCTCGATATTCCGCTGCCGCCAGACACTCTGGGCATCATGGCCCATCATCGAGCCGATGCGGAGTCCGCGGCGGACGCGCCGGCGGGCAAACCATTTCCGCTGCCGCCTGACGGAATTTTCAAATACTCGGTGCCGCGCGGCGGGGCGGGAGAATTGATTGTCCAATTGCCCGACGCCGACGTGCGTTACAACCTCGAGGTTGGCGAGCCGTTCAGCATCCAATTGTCCCCGGATGTGAAAAGTGTTGTGTTGGCCGCCGGCGGCGAACGGGGGTTTGGCGGCCGCAGCGGCGGAGGCGCGGGGGAAGATGCGCCGGACGGCACGGTGGTGCCGTTGCCCGTTGACGGTCATCTCAAATGGACGGCGCCCGCCGGCTCGGGGGCCTGGGAGGTCGCGTTCATCCGGCACGCTTACCGCACCTCGCCGACGCGCAATGATAATGGCGAGGACGGCGGTGTCACCAAGGACACGCTCTACACGCTGATTGATTATCTGGATCCCAAGGCGACGGACACTTATCTGAAGGTCATTTACGAAGCCTACGCGAAAGTGGTCGGCGGCGAATTTGGCAAGACCGTCCTCGGCTTTCGCGGCGACGAAACCGACTTTACGGGCGTCAATCCGTGGACGCCGAAGTTGCTCGAAACATTTCAAAAGGAAAAGGGCTACGACTTCAAACCTTTCATCCCGCTGATTTTCGGCGGCATCAGCCTGACGCCCGAGGCGCAGCGCGCCAGGGCCGATTACTTCGACGTTTGGAGCGGCATGTTCCGCGACAATTTCTACAAGCGCATGGAAGATTGGTGCACGGCGCGCCACATGGAATTCATGGTCCACCTGAACCACGAGGAGCTGATGATGGCGCGGGGCGGGGACATGATCAAAAACGAAGGCTCGTTCTGGCGCGACATGCGCTACGTCGGCGTGACGGGCGTGGACAACCTCAACCAGATCGGGCCGGGCATCGTGGCGGATTTTCCCAAGCTGGCGGCGTCGGCGGCCCATGTGACCGGGCGTCCGTTGGTGTGGGATGAGGAAGGCGGCGGCACGGGTCCGAACGGAAAGTTCATTGTGGATTACCAGCTCGTGCGCGGCATCAATTACATGAATATCCGCGGCATCAACAACAGCAACGGCGCGGCGATCGGCTGGTATGTCAGCCGGGCGCAGCACCTGCTGGCGATTGGCCGGCCGGCGGCGCAAATCGCGCTGCTCCATCCGACTGACAGCATGTGGCTGGGCGACAAGGCGGCCGACGACGACACCCTCAAGCTGGTGACCGGATTGCTGGAGCACCAGATTGACTTCGACCACATTGACGCGGACGATTTGGTCTCGGTCGTCACTCTCAAACAGGGCGGATTGAAAAATTTGAGCGGGCAAACTTATCGCGCCGTCATCGTGCCGACTTCCACCGTAATCCGAAAGGACGTGCTGGAACGGTTGCGGGCATTCGCTGCTGCCGGCGGCAAGGTCATTTTCATCGGTCGCACACCGACGATGGTGGTGGATCGGACGTTCCTGCATCCCAAAGCCGGCGTGCCCGATTTGAGCTTTGCCACTATTGAGCCGACACCGGAAATCACCGACCGCGTCGTCGCGGCGCTGCCCCCGCCGGACGTGAAACTCGACACGGCCTGCCCGCCGATCAAATACATCCATCGCGTCCTGAAGGACGGCGACGTGTATTTCTTCTTCAACGAATCTGGCGAGACCCAGTCGCGCACCGCGACGCTTGCCGGCACCGGCCGGGCGCAAATTTGGGACGCGGCCAGCGGGACGATGAATCCGCTGGACGGTGTCGCGACATCGGCGGGAAGCGTGACCGCGCCGCTGACGCTCACCAATTACGAAGCGCGCTTCATTGTTTTGAAAAAATAAACAACCACCAATGAAAACTCATTTCTCCTTCCGACACCTGTTCGTCGCGGCACTCACCCTGTTTGCAATTCGGTCGCTATCTGCCGCTGAACCGGCCACGACATTCAAATTTCAGTTCGGCGCCGAAAAGGCCGCTGCCGGTTACACACTGGTTCCGACTACCTGCCAGTATTCAAAAGAAACCGGCTATGGCTTCGAGCCGGGCGCGAACTTGACGAACGTAACTAAGAAAACGTTCTCGGCGCTGCACCGTGGCGCGGTGACCAGCTCCCAGCCGTTCTTTTTTTCAGTGTCCTTGCCGGAGGGCAATTATCGCGTAACCGTCACCCTCGGCGATCCCAAGGCGGACGCGGTCACCACGGTGAAGGCGGAAACGCGCCGGCTGATGCTGGAACGCATCCGCTCATCGGCAGGGAAATTTGAGACGCGCACCTTCATGGTCAATGTCCGCAGCCCGAAGATTTCCACCGGCGGTGAGGTCAATCTCGACAGCCGTGAAATGAATCTCACCACGCATGAGGCGATTTCGCGCGATTGGGACGACAAGCTTACGCTGGAGTTCAGCGATTCGCATCCGGCGCTGGTCGCCATTGAAATCGAGAAAGCGGACGACGCCATCACGCTGTTTGTGTGCGGCGATTCCACCGTCACGGACCAGCCCGGCTGGCCGGGCAGCAGTTGGGGTCAGATGGTCACGCGCTGGTTCAAGCCGCAGGTCGTTGTCGCCAATCACGCCGAGTCCGGCGAAACGCTCAAGGGCTTTCTCAAGGAGCGGCGCTGGGACAAGGTGCTGGATTCGGTCCGGCCCGGCGATTATGTCATCATCGAGTTCGGCTGCAACGATTCCAAGAAAAGCGGCCCGCAAAATATTTATCCCAACCAGGATTTTGCCGAAACCTACGTTGACGCCGACACCACCTACAAGGAACTGCTCAAGCGCTTCGCGGCGGACGTGCAGAAAAAAGGCGCGTTCCCCATCATCGTATCGCCCTCGGCCCGGCGGCAGGACGTGGCGAAGCCGGGATCGCTCCAAGCCTACGCGGATGCCGCGATGGCGGCCACGAAGGAAATCGGCGTGCCGTCCATTGATTTGAATTCGATGGGGGTGGACATCAACGCCGCGCTCGGCGCGGATGGCCCCAAACAATTCGGCGACCAGACGCATCACGTCGAGTATGGCAGCTATCTCCAATCGAAATGCATCGCACTTGGAATCCAGCAGGTCAGACTGCCGCTCGCAAAATTCATCGTGGGCGACTTCGGCAATTTCGATCCGAAACATCCCGAACCGTTGCCGGCAAGTTTCGATCTCCCGCCTGACCCGAGGTCGGGCGGGGGAGGGCGTGCCACGAGTGGAAGCGTGACCAATGCGGTAGCGCCGACGAACCTACCTGCCACGAAGTCCGTTAACCAATGAAAACTCCTTGAAACAACACGGCAAGATTGACAGGATTCAAACATAATTCCCAACGAACAGAAAAATTTATGAAACTAAAAACTCTTTGCAGCCTCGCGGCGATTTTTTCGCTGGCTCTTGCGACCGCAAACTCCCAGACCACGCCCGATCCGTCCCTGGCGCATCTGGAAAAGCGCGGCGCCGCCACGCAACTGATTGTGGACGGCAAACCGTATTTGATTCTGGGCGGCGAAACGGACAACACCGCCTCTTCCGACCTCGCCTACATGGACACGGTCTGGCCGAAGCTGGCCAAAATGAACCTGAACACCGTCCTCGTCGGCATCGGCTGGGACTGGATTGAGCCGGTCGAGGGCAAATATGATTTTCACCTCGTGGACGGACTGCTCGCCGGCGCACGCAAAAATAATCTGCACGTCGTCTTCCTCTGGTTCGGCAGTTGGAAGAACGGCCTCTCCAGCTTCGCGCCCGCCTGGGTGAAAGCCGACCAGCAACGATTCCCGCGCGCCCGGCTCAAGAGCGGCAAGGCGGTGGAAGTGCTCTCGCCGACCAGCGACGCCAACCTGCAGGCCGACACCCGCGCCTACACGGCTTTCATGCAGCATCTCCGCAAAGTGGATTCCAAACAGCACACCGTCATCATGATCCAACTGGAGAACGAAGTCGGGCTGATCGGTGACTCACGCGACCGTTCCGCCGAAGCCGAGGCGGCATTCGCCAAACCTGTGCCGACGGAATTGATGAATTATCTGCAAAAGAACAAGGAGGCGCTGTGGCCGGAGCTGCGCAAGTTGTGGGAAGATGCCGGTGCGAAAACCACCGGCACATGGACGGATGTTTTCGGCAATTCCACGGCGGCGGACGAAATTTTTCAGGCGTGGAATTACGCGCGCTTCATGGATCACATGGCCAAGGCCGGCAAGGACGAATATGCCGTGCCGGTGTTCTCAAACACCTGGCTCGTCCAGCCCGAGGACAAGGCCCCGGGCGATTACCCGTCCGGCTGCCCGGAACCGCTTGTGATTGACATCTGGAAGGCTGGCGCACCGGCGATCGACATCAACGCGCCGGATGTCCATCTGCCGAACTTCAGCTACTGGGCGGGGCAATTCCATCGCGCAAACAATCCGCTATTCGTGCCGGAGTCGTTCGGCAACGCCCTCGGCGCGGCCAATGCCTTTTATGCCGTCGGACAGCACTCCGCCCTCGGCTACTCGCCTTTCGGCGTCAACAACCTGTCGCGTTTCAGCGAGGGCCGTCCCGAAGGCAATGCGCCGGTGCCGGTGGCGCTCGAAAATCTGCCGCTTGCCAGGGCCTACGCGCTGCTCGCGCAAATGTCGCCGCTGATTTTGGATGCGCAGGCCAAAGGCGCCATCGGCGGCGCCTGGCTCAATGCCCGGCAACCCAGGCAGGACATCCAGGTTGGAAATTATGTCGTCCATGTCGAGCTCCGGCAGAACCGGAGGAATCCCGCAGACGTTCCGCCGCTGGGTTACGCCATCGTCATTTCATCCGGTCCGGACGAATATTTTGTCGCCGGCCTCGATGTCCAGGTCACCTTCTCGCCGAACACGCCGGGGCCGGAGATTGCCGGTCTCGCCGACGCGGAGACGGGCAAATTTGTAAAAGGCCAGTGGATTCCCGGGCGCAAGATGAACGGGGATGATGTTCTGCTGGATTACAATCAAGCCGCCGCCGCCGCAAACAACCAGTCCGGCAGCGGGCTGATGTTCCGGGCCGACGGTCCCGCTGTTCAGTGGGTGAAATTGTATCGGTATCATTGAACAATTTCACCCGTCTGCTTTGGCGTGGCGGCGGTGCTCGGCTCCGGTCGGGCGCATGGTTGAATTGCCCTCCGCAAAAAAGATGAGCAAACGGGGCGGGTTGCGGTCTAAACTGCCGCCGGAAACCGGTGGAACCGGCAGGCTGATTTGTTTGAAACACGTCTGGCGGATTGACCGGAATCCAGCATCATTGTCGCCGTTGCTCAAATTTATGAAAAAAGGAAATTGGTTTGCGGTCCGCGCATTTGTCCTGGCTGCCGTCGCGCTGGCGGTGTGTTCCGCGCGCGGCGACACGAACCGCTATTCCGGCGGCGAATGGTCGCTGGTGGACGCGAAACCGGTGATGGCGGCGGCGGCGGAAATCACACCGGCGAAATACCCCGACTGCGATTCCGCGACGGTGGATCAAAAATCGGTCCGGGTCTATCGCGCGGACGGCGCCGGCGAGTGCCAGGATGAAATCTTCACGAAGGTGCTCACCGAAAAGGGCAGGCGCGACAACCGGACGCTGGCGGAATATTTCATGCTGCCCTACACGACAGCCGAGGTGACCAGCCTGGAAATCATCAAGCCCGACGGCATGGTCGTTCCGGTGGACGTGGCGGCCAATTCCAAGGAGTCCATTGACGACAGCCAGATGGCGGAAAACATCTACGACCCGAACATGAGGGTTTTGCAGGTCAACATCCCGAGCCTGGACATCGGTGACGTGATTCATTCCGTGGCGCGGCAGACCATCGAGCGCCCGTTCATTGCCGGGGAATACGCCGAGGAAAATATTTTTGAAGGCGAAGGATTCATCCGGCACATCACCTACGAGGTTCATGCGCCTGCCGACCGGCCATTGCATCGCATCGGTTTGCGCGACGAGGTTCCGGGCACGGTCGCTTGTTCGACGCAGCCGGATGCCAGCGGCACAATCACCTATCGCTGGGAGGTGAACAACGTGCCGCGCATGTTCCCCGAAACGTCCATGCCGCCCGCCCAAATGGTTTTGCAACGGCTGTTTGTGAGCACCACGCCGGATTGGGAGGCCATCTCGAAATGGTATTGGAACTTGAGCCAGCCGCACCTCGACGCGGTCACGCCGGAAATGAAGCAAAAAGTGCGGGAGCTGACCGCCGGCGCCGCGACGGACATGGACAAGGTCAAGGCGCTGTTTTATTTCGTCTCGAACCAGATTCATTACATGGGCATCACGTTGGAAACGGACCGGCCCGGCTTTGAGCCGCACGACGTGTGCCTCACGTTCGACAAGAAATACGGCGTCTGCCGCGACAAGGCGGCACTGCTCGTCGCCTTGCTGCGCACCGCCGGCCTGAACGCCTATCCAGTCATCATCAGCGTCGGTTCCCGGAAGGACGCGCAGGTGCCGGACCCGTTTTTCAACCACGCCATCGTCGGCGTCGAATTGGAAAAAGGCCGGATCACGCTGATGGACCCGACCGACGAGAACACGCGCGAGCTGCTGCCGGCGTCCGACCGGAACCAGAGCTACCTCGTGTGCCGGCCCGAAGGCGACAACATCCGCTTAAGCCCGATCGAGCCGCCGGAAAAAAACATGATGCGGATCAAAACCACCGGAACTTTGAATCCGGACGGCGTCATCGAGGCGGAATCGGAATTGTCGTTCGAGGGCGTCAATGACGACGCGTATCGGAACGCCTTTTCGCACATGAAGCCGGACGACGAGCGCCGGTTTTTCGAGCAGCGGCTGAAACAGGCCGTGCCGGGCCTGCGGCTCAAATCGCTGAAGCTCGTTCCGTCGGATATGCGCGACGTGTCCACGAGCCTGCGGGCCGAACTGGAATTTTCCGTGGACGGCATGACGGCCAACGGCGGCGGCAAATCGGTGGCGAGCATGCCGTGGATCGGCAAGCGGCTCGGCGTGTTGAATTTCATCCTCGACGGCACCGGCCTGGACAAAAGGAAATATCCGCTGATGACCGAGGTGGCCTGCGGCGTGCAGGAGGACATTTCGCTCAAGCTCGCGGACGGATTCGGCGGTGCGGTCTCGCTGCCGGCGGTTTCGTCGGTGGAGGACGATTGCGTGAGCTACCGGCAGCAGTTCGCGTCGTCGTCGGATTTGCTCGAGGGTTCGCGGACGCTGAAATTAAAGACCGTCGAATTCACGCCGGCGCAGTATCAAAACTTGAAGCAGACTCTCAAGCTGCTGGCGGATGACGGGCGGAAATCGCCGATCCTGGCGCTCAATGAAAAATCCGCAGCCGGCGGCCCGGCCTTGTCCGGCAATCCCGGCGCGCCGCCGGTGGAATCCAACGCGCGGATTCTGGAGAGCCGGAAATCGCTCGACGTGACGGATCCGCACACGGCGGTTTACCGCGTGAAATTTTCCAAGCGCATCCTGACTTACAGCGGCAAGATCCGGGAATCCGAGGTGAAAATTCCCTTCAATCCCGCCTGCGAGCAGGCGCGGCTCGTCAGCGCCGTCGTGACTTCGCCGACCGGCGAACGCCAGGAAATTTCCAAGAACGAAATCAACGTGATGGACGCCGGCTGGAACGCGTCGGCGAAACGATACACGGGCGGAAAAATTCTGGTGGCGAGCCTGCCCGGCGTGGATGTCGGGTCCACCATCGAGGTGGAATTTGAAATCACCTCGACCAACAAGCCGTTCATTTCGGGTTTCGAGTCGTTTCAATTGCCGGACGAGCTGGAGCAGAAATCATTTGTGCTGACCGCGCCGGCCGGCATGAAAATCCAGCGGCTGGTCAGCGGTGCGGCGGGCGCGATTGCCAGCCGGCAAACCAACAGCGGCGACCGGCAGGAGTTCCAGTGGCAGGCGGAAAAAGTCGCGGCGCTGCCGGCCGAGACCCAGCTTCCGCCGGATTGGGTTTTTGCCGCCGGCGTGGGCTATTTTGCCGGCGATGCCGCGGATTATTTCAAGGAGTTGAACAAAACGATGCTGGACCGGTCGGGCAAATCCGCGAAGGCGGCGGAGCTGGCGCGGCAGTTGACCGCGAAGGCCGGAACCCGGCTCGATGCGGTGAAATCCATCCGCGACTTTGTCGCCAAGACCATCCGCGACGCGGGACCGTCGTTCACCGAACTGCCGTTGAGCGAGCTTTCGGATGCCGACACGACGTTGACGGACGGCTACGGCCACGCGGCGGATCGCGCCATTTTGCTTCATTCGATGCTGGAGGCGGCGGGTTTTCAGCCGGAATTTGTGCTGGCATCGGGCTTGCCGGCCATCGCCGGCATCACCAACGTGGCGATGACGTTTCCGCTGCCCGAATCCTTCCAGACGCCGCTCGTCAGGATCACGCTCGACGGCGTGAATTATTACCTGAACGACACGGACCAATACGCGCAACCGGGTTCCACCGGCTGCGACGGCGCGCTGGGCATCGCGCTGTCCACCGGGGCGTGGGAGATTGTTCGTGCCGCCAAAGATTGCGCGGACGCGACGCGGACGGATTACACGCTGATGCTGGACGACAGCGGCCGGACGCTGCTGGAAGTTTCGCGGCGGTATTACGGCGAAAATTTTAACGAGAAGAACCGGTATTTCTCCGAGCTGCCGCCCGAGGAGCGGAAACGGTATTTTCAGGAGGCCGTTTCCGGGGTGGCCCAGGGCGCGCAGGCGGTGGGCGATTTGACGACCGCGTTCGACAGCTATCCGGGGCTGGAACAATTTTCAGTGATCATTGAAAATTACGGGATCGCGTCCGGAAATTATTTTTACTTCAACCTGCCGGCCACGCCGCCGCTGATGGCGGCCGGGGCCGATCAACGCGCGCTGCCCATGCTCGTTTCACAGGCAAACAAGGACACCGTCCGCGTCGCGGTTGATTTGCCGCCGGATTTTTCCAGGATTCTCATCGAGCCGAGGAGCGAGAAATTTTCCACCGGCGCCGGGACGGCCCGCCTGGCCACGCAGGAATCGCCCGGCGGATGCGTCGTCACCGATGAATTTGAAACCGTGCCGTCCATCGTCAGCCCCGCCGGCTACCAGGCGATGCTGAAGATGGAATCCGCGCTGGACCGGAAATCGTCGAAGGTTTTTCTGCTGGAACAGCAGTGAAGCGGCGCGGGCCGAACATCCCGCCGGCGACGGCTACATGAATTGCAGCTTGGATTCCTTGAGGTATTTCGTCTCCAGCAGCGAGGCGATTCTGCGGACGATGTTCCGCCGCAAATCCAGTTCCACCGGGACGTTCGGGTCCTGATGCGCCTCGTTGATGCGCGTGCCGACCCGGAATTCCACGATGTCGCTTCCCAGCATCAACGCCACCAAGTCGCGGGCGGGATTTTTGCGCGTGCCGTCGCCCGTGGAACCGTGCTCCAAAATTTCCGCCACCTTGGCCAGCGTCACCGTGCCTTCGGTCACGAGGTCAACGCCATCCATTTCGGAGGCCGGCGGGATTTCGGGGTCCAGTCGGTCGAGCGACATCCGGACGGTCCGTTGCAGGAGGCGGGACACGATGCAGGCCGTGGTGCCGCCGCAGATGACCTTGCGTCCGCGGAACGTCCGCACCAGCTCCGCCAGTTCGCCGTCGCGTTCCTTGCAAAACGGCGGTCCGGTGATGACCAGCAGCCGGCGCGGATGACGGTAATAAACCACGCCGCAGGTGATGTCGTCCTTGGCCAGCCGGTTGTCGTTGACGAGCGCTTCCGCCACCAGCTTGCGCGACAGTTCCCGCGAGGAAATTTCATTCTCTCCGGAAATCTGGCGGCTTAAAAATTCAACCGCCCGCTCCTGTCCCCAGCCCAGCGGCAGGCCGTCGCGGCCCAGGCCGGATTGGCTGACGCCGTCGGAAAAATAAACAATTCGGTCGCCGAGCTGGGTGTCGAATTCGCTGTAGCGGATGACGCGGTCCTTCCATTTTTCCAGCGTGATGCTCACCCGTTCCAGCGGCAGCGGACAGTTGCCGCGCAGCAGGACCAGCGGCGGGTTGCCGTGCTCGATCACGCGGGTTTTGCCGTCCTCGTCCAGGTCCACAATCGTGAACGTCGAATAGCTGATCTTGCGTTTCTCGCAAATCGGCAGGGTGTCCATGATCGTCCGGGCGCTTTCCCGCACGTCCACGAACGCCGCGGTGTAGCGCAACGCCATCGTCGCGGTGAGATTCGCGAGCACGCTCGCCTTCACGCCGCTGCCGAGGCCGTCGGAAAGCACGGAGATGACGCGGCCCTCCTCCTTGATTTTCCGGGAAAGGAAGACGTCGCCGGAAATCATCTGGCCGCTCTTGGCCTGCTGGCAGAAATCAACGTCTATAAAGCTTTCGCCATTCATGGTCGTCCTTCGGCTCGTCGGGCTTGGGCGGCGAAAAGGAATCAATGATCGAATTCAGCGTGATCTCTGCCTCCGCCGCGTTCTCGCCGAGCAGGTAGGCGATCTGCTGCGTCGTCGCCAGTTGCTTCTGGATCACCTCCTGCGCCTTGCGGATGACCTGTTCCTTCTGGACCGCCGGCTTGGTGATGTCCTGGATGATGCCGCCGACGAGGCAGTGCTTTTCGATGTTGAAAATCGTCGCGTGCAAAATCGTGTTCTGAAACCGCAGGTCGCGGTCCAGGATGTCCTCGCCGGTTTTCAGCACGCTGTGAAACAGCGCGGCGAACGGCATCACCTCGGCCAGCGCGACGCCCTCGATGGCGGGGACATCGCCCGGCGCGGTCGTTTTCCCCCGGGCGAACAGGCTGACAAACGCGGTGTTGAATTCAATGATGCGCATCGCGTCGTTCACGATCACCACCGCCGACGGCATTTTCTGGATGAGCGCGTTGGCCTTTTTGTGCGCCAGCTTGCGCATGTAGGTCACGCACATGGCGCGCTCGGCCTTCTGGTTGATCAGCGCGATCGCGAACTCGCGGCAGGTGTCATAGCCGCAGCCGCCGCAGTTCAATTCATCGTCCGACGAAAACTTCCCGACGTTGCGCAGCGCCTCGCGGATTTGCGAATCGGGATAATGCACCGCCGCCGGCGCGTCGGCGGCGAAATTGGAATTGATTTCCATCACCGGCCGGCGCGGCAGCGCGATGTTTGGCGAACGCACGGCCCGCAGCACGCGCCGGCGCTTCACCACCGTCGCGTCGCGCCGCCCCACCTTGGGGCCGTTCACGCAGCCGCCCTCGCACGCGAGCAATTCCAGAAACAGGCCCGACTCCGGCTTCATTTCCTCGAGGCCGTCCAGCGCCCGCTTGATCGCGCTGAGGCCGGAAAAGGACATCAGCGAGCAGTCGTTCACCGCGCAGGCGGACTTCATGCCGGCAATCATGCCGCCGTCCACCGGGAACCACGCGCCTTCCGCGGAATTTTCCGGGACAAAACGGTCCTTCGGCGTCTCGGTGATTTCATCCAGCGCGATTTTTTCCTGGTCCAGCCAGCGCCGCAAATCCTCGAACGTCAGCACCACGTCCAGCAGTTCCGGGTGCTGGCCGGCCTCGATTTTTTTGGCGATGCACGGGCCGATGAACACGATGCCGATGTTCGCGCCAAAATCCTGCCGCAGCATTTTGCAGTGCGTCAGCAGCGGCGACAGCAGTCCGGTGAGCAGCTCCGCGCCGCCGGGCCGGTGCTTTTGCAAATAGCAAACCACCGTCGGACAGGCCGAGGAGACCATCACGCGCTGCGGATTTTTTTTCAGCAGCGCGGCCGCCTGCGCCGAGACCTGCTGCGCGCCCAGCGCCGTCTCCGACACGCCGGCGAACCCGAGTTTTTTCAGCGCGCGAATCAGCCGCGCCGGCTTCACGTCGGGAAATTCCGTGACGAACGAGGGCGCCAGCGAAACGAACACCTGCTTTTTCGCCGCCAGCAGCTGCCGGGTCTGGGCCAGGTCGTCGCGCACTTTTTTCGCGCCGTTCGGGCAGACCTCGACGCAATAGCCGCAGACGATGCACAGTTCCGACACGACTGATGCGTAGCCGCCCTCCACCTTGATCGCCTTCACCGGGCAGTTCCGGACGCACTTGTAGCAGTCCTGGCATTCGCGCTTCTCCGTGAAGATGGGATTCAGGTAGTTCATACTCTGGCCTTTGGCACAAAATGGTTGAGCAGGCCGACGATGACGATGGGGTCAACCTCGTGATACATCTTGCCGTTGATGGTGACGTTCGGCCCGGACTTGCAATGGCCCTCGCACAAATGCCCGCGCAACTCGACCGTCGGCGGCAGGTTTTGCGTCTTCAAGAAATCCTGGACGACCTCGATGTTGCGGCTGTTGCCGCGCGAGAAGCAGGAACTGCCCATGCAAATCGTGATGTTGGCGGCGGGAATTTCAGGCATGGTGCAACTCCTTTTCGGCGGGCGGCTCCGCAATAATTTTTTGCCTCCGCCTTCCGCCCGCGCCGACGCCGACGTGGCGGCCGATTTTTTTGATGCGGAGGCCCAAACAACCGTTGCAGGCCTCGTCCGTCTCGGCGATGCACGCCTTGTCCGGATAAATTTCGTAGAGCTTGCGATATTTCACCGGCGTCAGGTTCGGCATGAAGACATTCGCGCCGCGCTGCAAACCCAGTTCGCGGCCGCTGGTTTTATTGATCGTCGCCAGCGCCGTCGTCGCCGGAATGTTCGCATCGGGCCGCATCAGCCGCGTCAGGGCGACGGCTTTGTAGACCATCAATTCGGTGTTCGGAACCTGTTCGCCGTTCGCTGATGGAGAAATTTTATTTCCATTTCCCAGCGGCGTCGCCGGATGCGGAATGAACGGCCCGATGCCGATCATGTCCAGGTCCAGTTCGCCGAACAGCGCGATGTCGTCCGCCACGCTGGCGTAAGTCTGGCCGGGAATCCCGACCATGATGCCGCTGCCGGCTTCGTAACCCAGCGCCTGCAGCCGCCGCAAAATTTTGATGCGGTCGCACGGCCGGTTGCCCAGCGGCGGATGAATGGCGTCGAACAGCGCGCGGTCCGAGGTTTCAAACCGCAGCAAATAGCGATTCGCGCCGGCTTCGCGCCACGCGGCCAGCTCCGCGTCGGTCCGCTCGCCGAGGCTCAACGTCACGGCCAGCGGCGTTTCACTTTTGATCCGCCGGACGACTTCCGCCATCCATGCCGCCGTGATGCCGTAATCCTCGCCGGCCTGCAGCACCACGGTTCCGTAACCGAATTTCACCGCCTGCAACGCGGATGCAAAAATTTCACCGGCATCCATCCGGTAACGGCCGAGCGCCCGGTTTCCGGCGCGCAGCCCGCAATAGCCGCATTGCCGCGAGCAATGGTTTGAAATTTCCACCAGCCCGCGCAAATGCACCGCGTCGCCGACGCGGCTCCGGCGCGTCTCGTCCGCCGCGCGCCACAATTCCTCCAGCCGCGCCGCATTTGTCTCGCACAGCCAGTTCAGAATTTCAGTTTTGTCGGGCGTCGTGTTCATGCCGCCTTCCTTTCGGCGTTCCGGAAAAATTCCAGCGCCGCCGGAAACGGCTGCAGCGCGCGCTCGAAAATGCCGAGGCTGTAGGCGATGGTTAGTCCGTAATTCGTGATCGGCACGCCGGCCTGCTGGCAGCGCAGGATGCGGCCCAGCATTTCGCGCCGGTTCCACATGCACGCGCCGCAGTGGATCACCAGTTTGTAATCAGCCAAGTCAGCCGGGAAGTCGCGGCCTTGAACGTGCTCAACCCGCAGCTTCTCGCCGGTGTATTGCGCCAGCCAGCGCGGAATTTTCACCCGCCCGATGTCCTCGCCGATCGGATGATGCGAACAGGCCTCGGCAATCAGCACCCGGTCGTCGCGCCGGAGATTTTCGATGGCGAGCGTGCCCCGCACCTGCGCGAGCAAATCGCCTTTGAACCGCGACATGAGAATCGAAAAGCTGGTCAACGGCACGTTGCGCGGCGTGTCGGCGGCGACTTTCAGGAACGCCTGCGAATCGGTGACGACGAGTTTCGGCGGGGATTTCAGCCGGTCCAGCGCGCTGCGCAGTTCGCGTTCCTTGACGACGAGGCAATAGGCGTCGCTGTCGAGCAAATCGCGGATGGCCAGCACCTGCGGCTGGATCAACCGGCCCTTCGGCGCTTCCTTGTCAATCGGCACCACGAGCACCGCCATTTCGCCCGGTCCGACCAGGTCACCGACGATGGCCGGGCTGTCAATGAAGTCCGGCGGCGCGGAATCGAGCAGCGCCTGGCGCAGTTCCAAAATGCCCGTGCCGCGCGCCGCCGAGGTTTTCACAACGCGGATTTTTTGTCCGGCAAATCCTGCAACCAGCACCGCGTCCGGCTCGCCCGCGTCAATTTTGTTGAACACCACGACCGCCGGCGTTTTGCGGCCGGCCAGCTCGCGCAGGATTTTTTCCTCGAAACTTCCCCACGCGCCGGCTTCGGCGACGAGCACGGCCAGATCCGTCCGGTCCAGAACCTGTTTTGTTTTCTGCACGCGCAGCGCGCCGAGTTCGCCGGTGTCGTCAATGCCGGCGGTGTCAATGAACAGCACCGGGCCGAGCGGCAGCAGCTCCATCGGCTTCTCCACCGGATCGGTGGTCGTGCCGGCGACCGGCGAGACGATGGAAACCTGCTGGCGCGTGAGCGCGTTGAGCAGCGACGATTTGCCGACGTTGCGCCGTCCGAAAAAGGCGATGTGCAGCCGGAGGCTTTTAGGCGCGGTGGTCATGGCTGTTCCTTTCCGGCGTGCCGAGCCGGCAAACCGCCTCCGGGCTGATCAAAATGTCGAATTCCGCGCCGGTGAGCCAGCCTTGCGAAATCACCGTTTCGCGGATACTCCGGTTGTTTTCCTTCGCCAGCCTGGCCGCTTCGCCGGCGCGTTCGTAACCGAGCACCGGCAGCAGGGCCGTCGCTGACGCCGTCGAATTTTCAACATGCTTCCCGCAGCGTGCTTCGTCGGCTTCCAAGCTCTCAATACAATGGCGGCGCAGGATTTCATCCGCGCGTGCCAGCAAATCCATGTTTTCCAGCAGACAGTTGGCGACGAGCGGCAGGAACGGATTCAATTCCAGGCTTCCCGCCGCGCAGGCCATCGCAATCGTCGTATCGTGGCCCATCACCAGCATTGCCGCCTGGCTCACGGCCTCGGGAATCACCGGGTTCACCTTGCCGGGCATGATCGAGGAACCGGCCTGCCGCGCCGGCAGATGAATTTCTCCGAAGCCGGCTTCCGGCCCGGACGACAGCAGGCGCAAGTCGCCGGAAATTTTCAACAGCGACACCGCGTGGGCCTTGAGAATTCCCGAAACCTCGACGAACACGTCGGCGTTTTGCGTGGCGTCCACGAGATTTTCCGCGCGGGCGAAACCGATGCCGGTCAGCTCGCGCAACTGGTCCACGGCCTGGAAGATGAACTGCCGCGGCGCGGCCAGGCCGGTGCCGATGGCGGTGCCGCCGAGATTGACGACGCGCAGCCGCTCCTCGCATTTGTAAATGCGCCAGCGGTCGCGGTTGATGGCCTCGGCATAGGCGCTCATTTCGCGGCCGAGCGTCGTGAGCACGGCGTCCTGAAGCTGCGTGCGGCCCACCTTGACGACGCCGGCGAATTTTTTCTCCGCCGCCTGAAATGATTCCTGCAGCGCCAGAACATTTTTCTCCAGCGCGTGGAGCAGGCGGATCGCCGCCAGCCGGAGGGCGGTCGGGTAGGTGTCGTTGGTGGACTGGTGGAGATTCAGATCGTCCAGCGGCGAGACGTGGTCGTAATCGGCGTGCATCCGGCCGAGCAGTTCCAGCGCGCGATTGGCCAGCACCTCGTTCACGTTCATGTTCGTGCTGGTGCCGGCGCCGCCCTGCAGCGCATCCACGACGATGTGCTCAACCAGTTTTCCTTCGCTCAACTCGCGGCAGGCGCGCTCGATGGCGTCGGCTTTTGCCGTGTCATCCGCCCACGCGCCGAGCGCGCGGTTGGTCAGCGCGCAAGCCAGTTTCACCGTGCCATAGGCGCGGGCGAGTTCGGGATGGACGGGACGGCGGGCGAGCGGGAAATTTTCCAGCGCGCGGGCCGTGTGAACGCCATGCAACGCCTCCGCCGGAACCGGAAGCTCGCCAAGAAAATCCCGTTCGATGCGAAAGGCGTCGTCCATAAATTGAATCAGACAAAAACGTCGCGCTCGTTGTGGCGCACGCGGTTGACCATCTCGCGCGCGGTTTTGCCGATGTCGTCCGGCAGCCGGGCCAGTTCGTTTTCCACCAACTGGTCGCCGACGCGGTGAGTTTTCGGCGAGGCGTAGTCCAACAGGTATTCCTCAAAAGTGGAAAGCGCGTTGGGGCAGCAATGCTCCTTGATCAGGCCGGGCTTGGCCAGGTCCATGAAATCCGCGCCGGTGCGGCCCATCCGGTAACAGGCGGTGCAAAACGACGGGGTGTAGCCCAGCGCGGCCACGTCCCGCACGACCTCGTCGAGCGGGCGATGGTCGCCGGACTGGAACTGCTCCTCTTTTTTCTGGTTGCCCAGATGGGCGTAGCCGCCCGGATTGGTGCGGCTGCCGCCGGAAATCTGCGAGACGCCCAGCTCAAAGGTGGCCCGGCGCATTTCGGCGCTTTCGCGCGTGGACATGATGATGCCGGTGTAGGGCACGGTCAGGCGGAGGATGGCGACGATTTTTTTGAAGTCGTCGTCCGAAACCCGGTGCGGCGGGTTGGCCGCCATGGCGGAGCCGACGGCCGGCTCGATGCGCGGCACGCTGATGGTGTGCGGGCCGACGCCAAATTTCTCCTCCAGATGCCGGATGTGCTGGAGCATGGCGAGCACTTCAAACTTCCAGTCGTAAAGCCCGAACAGCACGCCGATGCCGACGTCGTCAATACCCGCCGTCATGGCGCGGTCGAAGGCGGTGGTGCGCCAGTCGTAATCGCGTTTGGGGCCGCCCAGGTGGACGGCCGCGTAAGTCTGGCGGTGGTAGGTTTCCTGAAAAAGCTGGAAGGTGCCGATCTTCGCGGCCTTGAGCTCCTTGAATTGTTCCACCGTCAGCGGCGCGACGTTCACGTTCACGCGCCGGATTTCGCCGCGACCGCTTCTGGTTTTGTAAACGGTCTCGATGGCCTTGAGGACGTAGCCGAATCCGTCTTCCTTGGGGTAGGATTCGCCGGCCAAAAGCAGGATGCGCTTGTGGCCCTGCTCGATGAGGAGGCGCGTTTCGGTGGCGATCTCATCCTGGGTCAGCGCGCGGCGCACCAGCTCCTTGTTTTTAGCGCGATAGGCGCAATAAACACATTCGTTGCTGCACAGGTTGGAAATGTAAAGCGGTGCGAACAGCACCAGCCGGTTGCCGTAAATCTCGTTCTTCACGAACCGGGCGGCGGCAAACACTTCTTCCAGCAGCGCCGCGTCCTGAATTCCCATCAGCACGGCGGTTTCGCTTGCATCCAGACCCACCATCCGCCGCGCCTTGGACAGCACTTCGCGAACCCGGCCGGCGTCGGACCGCTGCGCGGCGGCGGCGAGCGTCTCGGCGATTTTCGCCTCGTTGATGAACGTGGCCTTCTGGTTGCGAAGCGTGTCGGTCATAATTGTTTTTCCTGTCTTTCTTTCAGTTTTTGGAGCAGCTCCGTTTTGGCGGCCTGCGGTGTGCAGTGCTGGATTTTGTGTCCGTCCACGCTCACCGTCGGGCCGTGGTCGCATTTCTCGAAACAAAACGAGGCGTTGATGGACACCTTGTCCTGAAGATTTTCCGTCTCCACCTGGTGCAGCAGCTCCTGCAAAATGGCCTGTGAGCCTTTCACAAAACAATTCGTGCCGGTGCAGACGCTCACCTTGATTTTGTCCGCAACCGGGCCGTCGCCCAGCTGGATGGTCTCGCCGACGATGCGGCGGCGGTTCTGGTAATGCGTGTGCAGCAGGCGATGCGCGTTCCTGCCGCCGATTTCGCCAAGATGCTTCTGGTAGCATTCCGTGACAAAGTGGTTCTCCTGCGACTTGTGCAACTCCATGTTTTTGTCCACGTCGTAAAGCCCCTTCGCGCGCAGCTTGCGGGTGTCCGTGTCGTGCGACACCGGCTGGCCCGCGCCGCCGATGCAGCCGCCGGGACACGCCATCACCTCAATCAAATCCAGATCGCATTTGCCGCGCCGCACCTTTTCCGCGAGCGTCCGCGCATTTTTCAAACCGTGGACGATGCCGAGCTTCAAGACGATGCCGTCCACCGGAATTTCGACGATGCGCAGGCCGTTCTCGCCGCGAACGGCATGGAAATCCGGGTTCTCCAGTTTTTTGCCGGTGACTTTTTCGGAGGCGTAGCGCAGCACCGCCTCGCTCACGCCGCCGGAATTGCCGAAAATCACGCCCGCGCCGGTCTTGAAACCCATCGGCATGTCGAACGATTCCGGCTCCAGTTTTGTGAACCGCAATCCGGCCTCCTCGATCATTCGCGCCAGTTCCTGCGTGGTGAGGACGTGGTCCACCTCCGCGATGCCGTCCTTCGCAAACTCCGGCCGCTTGGCCTCGAATTTCTTGGCCGTGCAGGGCATGATGGAAACCACGACGAGGTTTTCCTTTTTCACGTTCAGCTCCGCCGGCAGCAGCTCCTTGCACAGCGCGCCGAGCATCTGCTGCGGCGATTTGCAGGTGGACAAGTTCGGCAGCAGCTCCGGAAAATACTGCTCCGCGAATTTCACCCAGCCCGGGCAGCAGCTCGTGAAGAGCGGCAATTTTCCGCCCTTGGTCTTGCGTCCCAGAAATTCGTTCGCCTCCTCGATCACCGTCAAGTCGGCGCTGAACGAGGTGTCATAAACGCGGTCGAAACCGAGCCGCTTCAACGCCGCGACCATCTGGCCGCGTGTGGATTCGCCCGTCGGCATTCCAAACAATTCGCCGATGGCGACGCGCACCGCCGGCGCGATTTGCGCCACGACGGTTTTTGTCGGGTCGTTCAAGGCCTTCCAGACCTCCTCGGTCTCCGAACGCGGCGTGAGCGCGCCGGTCGGGCAAACGGCGGCGCACTGGCCGCAATTGATGCATTCGCCGTCGCCGAGATGTTTGCCGAATGCCGGCAGCACCGCCGCGTCGTGGCCGCGATACGCGAAATCAATCGCGCCGATGCCCTGGATTTCCGAGCAGAACCGGACGCAATCGCCGCACAGCACGCACTTGTTCGGGTCGCGCACCAGCGAGAGCGACGAACGGTCCACCGGCTCCCGCTCATGCACCGGCTTGAACCGGACATCGCGGATGCCGAGCTTGCGCGCGACGTCCTGCAACTGGCACGCGGAACTTTTCGCGCAGGTGGTGCATTCGCGCTCGTGGTTGGCGAGCAGCAGCTCGATGGTGATTTTGCGGATCTCGCGGATCTCCTCCGTCTGCGTGCGGATTTTCAGGCCCGGCTCCGGCGGCGTGGAGCACGCGCCCTGGACGCCGCGCCCGGCGATGTCCACCAGGCACAGCCGGCACGCGCCATACACGCTCAGGTCGGAATGATAGCAGAACGTCGGCAGGTCAATGCCGGCCTTGCGGATCAATTCCAGCAGGTTCCGCTCGCCGTTGATCGGCACTTCCCGCCCGTCAATGCTCAAGGTTTTTACTGTTGCAGTAGCGCTCATTGAATTTTCTTTGGTCAAATTTTTCGGTTGAATTTTTACACGCCGACGACGGCATCAAACTTGCAGGTGTCGGCGCACGCGCCGCACTTGATGCACTTGGCCTGGTCAATGACGTGCGGTTTTTTCCGTTCGCCGGTGATGGCGCCGACGGGACATTTTTTTGCGCAGGCGCTGCAGCCCTTGCACTTGGCCGCGTCAATGCTCGGTTTTGCCAGCGCCTTGCACTGGCCGGTCGGGCAGTATTTGTGGAAAACGTGCGCGTCGTATTCGTGGCGGAAATAGCGCAGGGTCGAGAGCACCGGGTTCGGCGCGGTCTTGCCGAGGCCGCAGAGCGAGCCTTTCTGAACGGCGATGGCCAGTTTTTCCAGCAGCACCAGCGTCTCGCCGGTGGCGCGGCCCTCGATGATGTCGTCCAGCATCGAGAGCATCTGGCGCGTGCCTTCGCGGCACAGGACGCATTTGCCGCAGCTTTCGCGCTGGGTGAAATCCATGAAAAACCGCGCGATGTTGACCATGCAGGTTTTCTGGTTCATGGCAACCAGGCCGCCGGAGCCGACCATCGCGCCGACGCTGCGGAGCGAATCGTAGTCGAGCGGCAAATCCAGATGATCCTTCGTCAGGCAGCCACCGGAGGGACCGCCGATTTGCACGGCCTTGAAACCGTCGGCTTTCACCTTGCCGTGCCGGTCGGTGATGCCGCCGCCGATGTTCAAAACGACCTCGCGCAGCGTGGTGCCGAACGGAACTTCAATCAGGCCGGTGTTGGCAACGTGGCCGGTCAGCGCAAAGGTTTTCGTGCCGGGCGAAGCGGTCGAGCCGAGCTTTCGGAACGTGTCCGCGCCCTGGTTGATGATGCGGACGACGTGCGCCAGCGTTTCGACGTTGTTGATGATGGTCGGCTTGCCCCACAAACCGCTTTGCGCCGGAAACGGCGGCTTGGGCCGCGGCATTCCGCGCTGGCCTTCGATCGAGGCGATCATCGCGGTTTCCTCGCCGCAGACAAACGCGCCCGCGCCTTCCATTACTTCGCAGTTCAATTTCTGGCCGGAGCCGAAAACATTGTCGCCGAGAAAACCCATTTTCTGCGCGTCCTCGACGGCGCGCCTCATGCGCGCGACGGCGAACGGATATTCCGTGCGGACGTAAACCAGCGTTTCGTCGGCGCCGATGGCGCGCGCGGCAATCATCAGGCCTTCGAGCACGCTGTGCGGATTGCCTTCCATCACGCTGCGGTTCATGAACGCGCCGGGGTCGCCCTCGTCGGCGTTGCAAATCACATATTTCTTCGCGTTTTTCTGGATGCGCGCCGCCTCCCATTTGCGACCGGTCGGAAAGCCGCCGCCGCCGCGGCCGCGCAGGCCGGACTTCAGGATTTCCTGAACGATCTGCTCCGGCGACATGGTCAGGAACGCCTTTTTCGCCGCCGCGTAGCCGCCGTGATGGATGTATTCATGGACATCCTCCGGATCAATTGTGCCGCATTCCTTCAGCACGAACCGCTGCTGGCGCTGGTAAAACGGGATGTCGTTGATGCCTTTGCAATGTTTCTTCGTCGCCGGATCAATGTAGAGCAGCCGGTCCAAAACCTTGCCGCCGACGAGCGTCTGGCTGATGATTTCAGCGACGTCCTCGACCTTGACCTTGTTGTAAAGAATTCCGTCCGGCAGAATCGTCACCAGCGGCCCCATCTGGCAGAAACCCTGGCAGCCGCTCTTGTTGAGCCGCAAATCGTGCTGGTGTTCCTCGGCCTTGAATTCGGTGGTGATGTTGATGCCAGCGGCCTTGATCTGGTCGGTGAATGCCTGAACGACCTTGTAGGCGCCGTTCGCCACGCAGCCGGTGCCGGCGCAGACGATGACGCGACGCAAACTTTTCGCGCCGTTGCCCATTGCGGGGTCCATGATGTTCAATGTCGGGTTGCTCATTGTGCCTGCTCCTTTGCCATGATGTCTTCGATCAGTTTCACGCCGTTTGCCGGCGTCATTTGTCCATGCACCTGGTCGTCCACGACCATCACCGGTGCGAGGCCGCACGCGCCGAGGCACGCGACGGTTTCGACGGTGAAAAGCATGTCGGGCGTCGTCTTGTGCTTCTCGTCCAGGCCCAGCCGTTTGCGGATGGCGTCGAGGATCGGGACGGAATCTTTCACATGGCACGCCGTGCCGTCGCACAGGCGGACGAGGTGTTTGCCCTTCGGTTCAATCGCAAAATGAGAATAAAAGGTGGCCACGCCGAAGACGCGCGCCGGCGAAACGTCGAGCGCCATCGCCACATAGGTCAGGACTTCCTCCGGCAGATACCGGTATTCCTCCTGCACGGCCTGAAGAATCGGCACCAGTCGTGACGGTTTCCGTCCATGTTTGTCCAGGATTGTGAAAACTTTCACAAATTTTCGTCCCCTGCATTCGGGCTTGGTTTGATTTCGCATTGTTGTTCTTTGCTTGGTGTTAGTTTGGTTGAGCGGCGATTCCCGGATGCCTGGGAATCGGCTGCCTTTGGGGCGCGCTCGGTTGGAGTGATTTGGAAAGTTTTTGGGACAGCGAAGCCAGCGAACAGTAAAGGTCTTCGTTATGAACAATCACCGGCTCCGCGACGCGCAGGCGCACGGGCGCAAAATTCCAGATCGCGCGGATGCCGCTGGCGACCATCAGGTCGGCCACGCATTGCGCTTCCGCCGCCGGCACGGTGATGATGCCGATGAGGATGTGCATGCGCTGCGCCAGATTGGACAGCTTTCCCAATGGCAACACATGCTTGCCGTGAATCTGCGCGCCGATTTTGGACGGGTCCAAATCAAACGCGGCCACAATTTTCAGGCCGTATTGCTCAAACTTGCGGTAGCCCAGCAGCGCCGAACCCATGCTGCCCGCCCCAACGAGAAAGGCGTCGTTGACATTTTTCAGGCCGAGAAAGTCTTCCAGCCCCTTAATCACATCGGACAGGCCATATCCGATGCGTGGCCTGCCCACGATACCGACCGATTCCAGATCCTTTCGGACTTGTGTCGGGTCGAGATCCAATTCCAGCCCAATATCGGTGCACGAGACGAACTCCCGGTTCGCCGCCTGCAAATCCTTCAGAAACCGATGATACAGCGGCAGACGCCGCAGGGTCGGTTCCGGCACGGTTTTGAATGGCTTGGATTCCATGGGCAATTTTGCGGTTTGATGTCAATGTCGTTGCTTTGTATTCAATAAACTTTTCTCCATTCTGATTCAGATTAAAGCTTTGTCAATGCAATGCTGTTAAAATTCGAAAGTTATAAGCGGCGGCAACTTATCCAATAAGAAATGTGTATCTAATTGAAATTCAACAACATACGACTTTAAAAAAATATCAAAAAACAGGTTTGACATGGTATCGTTACTATTATATCGTTATTTTAGTAACGATATTAAAAAAGCGATATCGCCAACCCGGATGGCTGGTGATGGCGCGGAAAACGAACCATGAACATTGCAACCAACCAGGAAGAACTCGAAACCATGATTGAAGCGGCCGCGAAGGCCCAGCGGGCCTACGCGGAATTCACCCAGCCCCGGGTGGATGAAATTTTCCGGCGCGCGGCGTTTGCCGCCAACGATTCCCGCATTCCGCTGGCCCGGCTTGCCGCCCAGGAAACCGGCATGGGCGTCGTGGAGGACAAGGTCATCAAAAACCACTTCGCAGCGGAATACATTTACAACAAATACAAGTCCACCCCGACTTGCGGCGTCATCGAGCGCGACCTGTCGTTCGGCATCGAAAAAATCGCCGAGCCGATCGGACTGCTGGCCGGCATCATCCCGGTCACGAACCCGACCGCGACGGCCATTTTCAAGGCGCTGCTCGCGCTGAAGACACGCAACGGCATCCTGTTTTCCCCGCACCCGCGCGCGGCGCGTTGCACGGCGGAGGCGGCGAGGATCATTCACGACGCGGCTGTCGCGGCGGGCGCTCCGGCGGATTTGATCGGCTGCATCGGCAAACCGACGATCGAGCTGTCGCAACGGCTGATGCAACATCCGAAAATCAATTTGATCCTCGCGACCGGTGGTCCCGGCATGGTCCATGCCGCGTATTCCTCGGGCAAGCCGGCCATCGGCGTCGGCGCGGGCAACACGCCGGCCATCATTGACGAAACCGCCGACGTGCGGATGGCGGTCAGCTCCGTTTTGATGAGCAAGACCTTCGACAACGGCGTGATTTGCGCCTCCGAGCAGTCGGTGATCGTGGTGCGCGCGCTGTATGAAGCCGTCAAACAGGAATTTGTCGCGCGCGGCGCGGTGATTTTGACGCCGGAACAGCGGCAGAAGCTGGGCGCGATTTTGCTGAAGAAAAACGGAATCAATCCCGAAATTGTCGGCCAGCCGGCGGTGAAAATCGCCAAGATGGCCGGGTTCACCGTGCCGCTGCTGACCAAGGTGCTGATTGCCGAGGTGAAAAAAGTGGGACGCGACGAGCCGTTTTCCTGCGAAAAACTTTCGCCGGTGCTGGCGATGTATGCGGCGGAGGATTTTGCCGCGGCATTGGACACGGCGCAGGCGCTCGTGGAATTCGGCGGCATCGGCCACACGGCGGTGCTTTATACGGATCCGGGCCGGCGCGAGCGCATCGAAGCCTTCGGCGCGCGCATCAAAACCGGTCGCGTGCTGGTCAACATGCCCAGCTCGCAGGGTGCCATCGGCGACATTTACAATTTCCGGCTGGAACCGTCGTTGACGCTCGGCTGCGGAAGCTGGGGCGGCAATTCCGTCAGCGAAAACGTCGGTGTGAAACATCTGCTCAACATCAAAACAATTGCGGAAAGGCGTGAAAATATGCTCTGGTTCAATGTCCCGTCGAAAATTTATCTCAAGGCCGGCTCGCTGCCGCTGGCGCTGCGGGACTTGAAGGGCCATCGTCGCGCCTTTGTGATCACGGACAAGCCGTTGTTCGACCTGCATTACACCGACCGGGTGACGAATGTGCTGGACGAATTGCAGATTGAGCACGAGGTGTTTTTCGACGTGGAGCCCGATCCGTCGCTGTCCACGGTGCAACGCGGCCTGGCCGTGATGAACCTGTTCAAGCCGGATGTCATCATCGCCATGGGCGGCGGCTCGCCGATGGACGCCGCGAAGATCATGTGGCTGATGTATGAACATCCCGAGGTGGAATTCGAGGGGCTGGCGTTGCGGTTCATGGACATCCGCAAGCGCATCTATGAATTTCCAAAACTCGGCAAGAAGGCGATGATGGTGGCGATTCCCACCACGTCGGGCACCGGCTCGGAAGTCACGCCGTTTGCGGTGGTGACGGACGACCGTTCTGGCGTGAAATATCCGATTGCGGATTACGAGCTGACGCCGGACATGGCGATTGTGGACGCGGAGCTGGTTTTGACCATGCCGCCAAAGCTGACGGCGTATGGCGGCATTGACGCGCTGACGCACGCGATTGAGGCGATGGTTTCGGTGCTTTCCACTGAATACACCAACGCGATGGCGCTGGAATCCATCCGGTTGCTGTTCAAATATCTGCCCGATTCCTACCATCACGGCGCGGCGGACACCCGCGCGCGGGAAAAGGTGCATCACGCCGCGACGATGGCCGGCATGGCGTTCGCCAACGCGTTTCTGGGCATCTGCCATTCGATGGCGCACAAGCTGGGCGCGGCGTTTCATGTGCCGCACGGACTGGCCAACGCGCTCTTGATTAATTCGGTCATCCGTTATAATTCTACGGACGTGCCGTTCAAGCAGACCAGCTTCCCGCAATACACCTATCCCTCGGCCAAGGCCCGGTATGCGCGCATCGCGGACCATCTGGCGCTGGGCGGCCGCACGCCCGACGAGAAAGTGGAATTGCTGATCACCGCCATCAACCGGTTGAAAAAGGAAGTCGGCCTGCCCCGCTCGATTCGCGAAGCCGGCGTCGCCGAAAAGGAGTTCCACGCGCAACTGGACACGCTGGCGGCCAATGCCTTTGACGATCAATGCACGGGCGCAAATCCGCGTTACCCGCTCATTCCCGAAATCAAGGAATTGTTCCTGCGAGCCTATGATGGAAAAGACTGATTCCCGAAGTGAAAGTTCCCCGCCACCTTTCGCCGCCGGACGAAAGGCGGGTGGGTTGCCCGCCGCACCCGCCGGAGTTGAGATTGAGCGCAAGGCCGGTTTGTCCTGCGTCAAACGGCTGCCGTCCTATTTGCAACTGCTGCGCGTCTTGCAGGCCGAGGGGCAGGAATACGTCTCCGGCACCGTGCTGGCCAGCGTGCATCATTTGGAACCGGTCATCGTGCGGAAAGATCTCGCCATCACCGGGATCGTCGGAACGCCGCGCGTCGGCTTCCGCGTGACGGAATTGATCAACGCCATCGAGCGGTTTCTCGGCTGGGACAACCAGACCAAGGCGGTTTTGGTCGGCACCGGCAATCTGGGCGCCGCCCTGCTGGGCTACCGCGGATTTGAAAATTACGGATTGCTGATTGTCGCCGCCTTTGACGTTGACCATGACAAAATTGGCAAGTGGATCCACGGTTGCAAGATTCAATCCATGAACCAACTGGCCAGCTTCGTCCGCCGGGGCGAAATCAAGCTGGGCGTGCTCGCCGTTCCGGCCGAAGCCGCGCGCGAGGCGGCCGACGTGATGGTTCAAGCCGGCATCCGCGGCATCTGGAATTTCACGCCGGTCAAACTACAGGTCCCCGAAAACGTCGTGGCGCAAAAGGAAGACCTGGCGGAAGGGCTGGCCGTTTTATCCCATCGCCTGCACCATTTGCTGGCCAGCCATGCCCCGGTCGGCGGCAAATAGCCGGACCCGCTCGAAACCGGATTTTTCGCGGAACCGGCCAGGTCAGTGTTCGGACTTTTCAGGCAGTTCGATGGTCATTCCCTCGCGCGCGGCGTCCACCTTCATTTCTGATTTGGCCTTTGCCACGAGTTCGCGCGCGCACCCCACAAAGCCATCAATTTTTTCGTCGGTGTGGTCGGGGTCGTGGTGAAACAGGCAGAGATGCCGGACTCCGGCTTGCAGCGCGAGCGCGACCGCGCCATCCAGTGAGCCGTGCCCCCAGCCGACGTGGGTTTTGTATTCGGCGGCATCGTATTGCGAATCGAGAATCAGCGCGTCCGCGTCGCGGATGAAATCAACCATCTTCGCGCCTTCGCCGCCGTCGTGCGGCTCGGAGTCCGGGAAAAAGGCAATCAGGCAGTCTGGCGAAAACAGCCGGTAGCCGAAGCACAGTCCGGGATGGTTGGAGCGTTGCGCGCGCACCTGCACCGCGCCGATGTTGAAGTTGAAGTCCCGGACCTCCTCGATTTCGATGTTGCCGGGCACCTTCGCAAACGGCACGGGAAAATAGCTGCTTTCCATCTGGCCGGTCAGCGCGTTGACCAGACTTTCCCGCGTGCCGCGCGCGCCCAGAATCCGCAACCGGCAGCGCGGGTTGTAAATCGGCGCAAAAAACGGCAGCCCCTGGATGTGATCCCAATGCGTGTGAGTCACCAGCAAGGTGAGGTTGAGCGGCTGATCCTTGAATTCCGCCACCAGCGCGCTCCCCAGCGCGCGCAAGCCCGTGCCGGCGTCGAGGATGATGATGTCGTCGCCATGGCGGACTTCCACGCAGGAAGTGTTGCCGCCATAACGCACCGTGCCCGGCCCGGGTGTCGGGATGGAGCCGCGCACGCCCCAAAATTTCAGCCGCGTCACGGCCCGATGAAATCATTCCGGCGCAAAAAGGCAAATCCAAACCGGCGGCATCCCGCCGGCGGCATTTTGAAAAATCTTGCGTGAATGCGGGCAGCCGGTTAGCTTGCAAGGCTGTTTCGCGTTGCCGTTTGGGCATTTCCGAACTTTTTTGTGGGTTGGTAGCTCAGTTGGTAGAGCAGTGCCCTTTTAAGGCATTGGTCGTGGGTTCGAGTCCCACCCAACCCACCATTTATTTTCCTTGGAAAATCAATAAAATGGCGATGGATTAAGGGGTTTATTGATTTGTATCGGTTTTGTTCAAAGTGCAACCGAATGAACCGGAGTGCGGATATTTGCCACAAAACACCGCTTAAAGGCAAATTTAATGGCAACTTTCCAGCTTTCATTGGCGGATACAATCCAGACCTGATGTTGCCGCTATTTCTTTTTGGGCTTGGCGGCGGCGCGGGCGAGTTTTTTTTGCGGCTCGCGTTCGGGCGTGTAGTGAATCTGGCCGTCGCTCGTCCAAACGTATTCGCCGGACTTGGTGAATGGAAATTTATTTTTCTTTAGCTTCTTTTCCGATTCGAGACGCATGGACGTAAGAAAACCTTCCAGCAAATAACCTGACGCCAGTTGTGGGATTTTTTTGATCTCCGCCGCGATTTTATCGGAGTCCGGCATTTTGACGGCGATGCGGTCTTCCTCGGTGACACCGAAATGTTTTTCCAATTCATCGAAGGCTTTGGCGAGCTTGTAGGCGCAGAGGGCGGAATCGTCCTTTTTGTAGGCACGAAATTGGATGGCGCAGAGGCGGCGGACATTCATGGTCAATGAATGGAGGGCTTGCAAGGCTCCCAAATCGGGGTGCTTTTGCTGGAGGCTGAGCGCCTGATAATCTTCAAACAATGCCTTGGTGTAGGGCGCTCCTTCAACATCCACCGGCGGCTGGTTGACATCATTGGTCAAAAGCCAGGCGAGATTGACGCCGGTCTTGTGCGAAACCAAGCCGGCCAGTTTTTCGCTGAGATTCAACCTGCCCAATTCCACGGCCTGAATCGTGGGCGTCGAACATTCAAGAATCGCGGCCATTTCCTTTTGGGTAATGCCAATGGTCGTGCGGAGAACGGCTAGGGTGTGTCGCTGTGGTGACGGTCGCATAAACGGGAGCATAGCATATACGCATTAAACATCTACCAATTAAATGCAGATATGCGATACATATAACAGAACGATGCAGGCCGAAGATAAAGCGGTTGGCAGGCGGTCGGAACCGAGCAAGCCAAAGCAAACGCGGACTGTGAGTTGACTACCACGCTATTGCAATGAATGAAATGACTGTAAAAGGAAAACTGGTGGATGCCAAACGACTGCTCAATGAGTTATTTGACCAAGACGCCCGGCCCAGCATCCGCTGGCTGCGCCAACAGACCAAGGCCAAGGCGATTCCGTTTATCCGCATCGGCCATCTGGTTTTCTTCGACGTGGACATGGTTCGCACGGCGCTGGCCGGCAAGAATCTGGTTGGCGCTCGGCATCTAAATGCTTCGTGAACGGGGTTTTGATGAAGCTTTCCCCTTTAGAACGGGCAGGCCCGAATCCGCTCGCCGTTTTGAGTTGGCAGCCGAAACGTGCTGACGCGATCTATTCGCAGATCGAATGGACGGCTCTTTGCGAGCATCTTCACAACGACAACGGCACAACGCATTTTGTCATGGGGTTTCGTAACAAGGACGGGTGCAAAAAATATGTTCGCAGCAAAAAATTGCCGGTTGGACGGGCAATCTCATGGAGTTGGGGTAGTATTGCTGGTTCGCCGAAATCCCGTTTGGCTTTCGTCCCCTATTCGGTCAACGGCCAGCAGCAGTCGCATTGGGGCGGCATGGACTTTGACGCCCACCAGCCCGGCCAGGCCGACAGGGCGCGGGAGTTGGCATTTGCCGCTTTCCGGGTCTTGTTAAACAACTCCGGCTTGGCCGTGATTCTGGAAACAAGCGGCGGCGGTGGCTGGCACGTCTGGGCGATCTCGCCGGACTTTCTGCCGGCTGGCGATTGGGTTCGGCTACTGAAATCGGTTGTCGCGACCATCGGCACAGTCATCGCTGCCGGGGTCTGCGAAATCTTTCCTCCTGACAGTCTGCCTTCTCGTTTTGGCAAAGGGATGCGTGCGCCCGGTTGCTGGAATCCCGGCACGGATAATTTCTCGGAAATTGTTTGGGAAAATTGCCGCACTTCCCTTGAAACTGTCCTATCGAGGAAGTCAAAAATAGCCCCTTTGAATTGCAAGGGTTTAGAAACTCGCTTCCCCGAAACAAAGAAAAAAGGTTCTTTCTCTCCTTCTTTTATTTCTAATCCCACTCAATTGGAACTTCTTCGTAAATTCAGCATTGAGGAGTCAAACACACGCAACGACCAACTCTCGGCTTTAACTGGTGCTGCTTTTCATCAATTAGGCTTCACAGTGGCGAGACATACAGCGCAGGCTCAATTTCAGCGTAAATCTGTTCCTACCGAGGCCGATGAACAGGCTCACATGGCGAGTTTTGACGATTTGTGGTCTGGTCTGGTGGAAGATTGGAAATCAAATCTTTCAGCCGCCGAGCGGCAATTATTCACCCGGCTGGAAACTGCAAACGAGCGTGATGCGTTTCGGATCGTGCGGAGTTTTGCGCGAAAAGCGGAGCAAGATGGCGCGGCGGACTTTCCGATTGTGCGAGACAGCTTGGCGGCACGGTTAGGCATCACCGGCAAAGGTGCGGCGGGGATTCGGGACAAGCTCGCCCGGCTGGGTGCCATTTCCAAGACCGTGAATTATGTCCCGAATAAAGCCGCCGCACGTTTTAAGTGGCTGCTCCCAAAGTCATTCAAATGGATCTCCTAACTGCAAATCATGCTTTTGAACAGCAGCCACGCGAAAGCGCGAAAGCGTTTGCCGCGTTCAAGGCATACCTGGACATGGGGCCGAAACGGTCCATAGCTGGCGTTAGCCAGACGTTAGCCAAATCAATACCTTTTTTGAAAAGGTGGTCGGCAAAATTTGACTGGGCCGGGCGGGTGGCGGCGCGGGATGCATACCTGGCCGAACTGGAGCGCCAGGCCATCGAGCGGTTGGCCTGCGAAAAGGCGGTGGAATGGTGGCAACTGCATGAACCAGCCAAGCGGCAGGCATGGCTGGAGGCGGAGGAGGCGCTGGCCGATCTCCGCGAGGCGCGGCGGCGTTGGCGCGAATCCGGGCGCATTCCCGGCTTTGAAGGCATGGCGCGGATGCTGGAACTGGCGTTCAAGCTCAAGCAGTTCGCCGCCGGGATTCCATCGGAGATCAAAGAAGTGCATCAGCACGTCACCGGCACGGTGTCGGTGGAGTGGGAGCAAGCCATCCGCAAAGCCTACGGCCTGCCCGACGATGCGCCGATTGTGGAGGTCGAGGCGGTGGAGCCGCCGGCGAAGCTGGAGGCGGCAAAAGAAGATGGCAAGACATGAACGAAGCCGCCGTTTTCTCCGCCGCCGGTATGAAGGCGGGTTGTCCGCCGGCGCAACTGGTCCGGCTGGTTCACGCCGACGCTTTTCTGCACGAACGGCAGCTTATGGCCTGTGCTGCCGCCCGGCTCTGCGACCAGCCGGCTGGGCCGGTGGCCATCGGCTACGGCGGGGCGCGCGGCGGTGGAAAATCGCATTGGCTGCTGGCGCAAATGGGCGTGGACGACTGCCAGCGGGTTGCCGGCCTGAAATGTCTGCTGCTCCGCAAGGTCGGCAAAGCCAACCTGGAACACTTCGAGGATCTCCGCCGCAAGCTGTTCAACACGTTGCCGCATGAGTTTTCCGCCTTCCGTGGCATCCTGACGTTTGCCAACGGGTCGCGCATCATTGCCGGCCATTTTCAGAATGAAAAGGACATTGATGCCTACCTCGGATTGGAGTTCGATGTGATTGGGGTGGAAGAGGCGACAACTTTGACCAGCCGGAAATACCAGGACATCACGACGTGCTGCCGGTCATCGAAACCGAACTGGCGTCCGCGCATTTATTCGACAACAAATCCCGGCGGCGTTGGGCATGGGTGGTATCGGACGAAATTCATCGTGCCATTTCAGGAAAAACGCGAGACGGAAACGCGATTCATTCCGGCACGGGTCACGGACAACCGCTGGAACAATCCTGATTACGTCCGGGTGCTGGAAAATCTCACCGGCTGGCAAAAACGGGCGTGGCTGGACGGCGATTGGGACATTGCCGCCGGGCAATACTTCACGACGCTGCGCCGCGAGGTTCACGTCGTCGAGGATTTCGACGATTCGCGGGCGGTGGAATGGTTTGCAGCGCTGGATTACGGTTTCGCGCATTACACCGTCGTCCTGCTCGGCTGTCGCGACGGCGACGGAAACATTTTCATCGTGGACGAACACGCGGAGCGGCTTTGGCTGCCGCAACGGCACGCGGCGGCAATCAGGGCGATGCTGGCGCGTCACAAAATCGGTGAGCGCAAAATGGAAATTGCGGATTTGAAACGATTTGTTGCCGGCGCGGATGTATTTTCACGTCAGAGCGACGGGACAACGATTGCGGCACAATACTCGAAACTCGGAATCACATTGCGTTGCGCCAACACCGACCGTGTGAACGGCTGGGCGGAAATTCTGACTCGCTTTGGCGATTTCGAGGCCGGGATTCGCCCGACGCTTTTCATTCACAAGCGGTGCGGACGGCTGCTGGAAACTTTGCCGTCGTTGCAACACGATCCAAACCGGCCTGAAGATGTGCTGAAGGTGGATTGCGACGAGGAGGGCATCGGCGGTGACGATGCGGCGGATGTCCTGCGCTATATGGTAGCGACGAAATCGCGGACGATCACGCAACGGAAGTTGAGGGGGCTGTGATTCCGTCCTGATGGGCTGGTCATCTCCAAACCTCCCTTATCAGGATCGCTTCTCCCGGACAATAACTCCATTCCGTTTTCATTCGCCGTGCGCACCTTGGGAAGGCCCAAGCATATGAGGTGGTGTCAAGCTCGGCCAAATCTGCAATCCATGTTTCAAGTCGCGCATCTATTTCCTCCACATTGGTCCCCTTTTGGAAATACGGCCTTGCGAACACAATAGCTAAGCGTCTTTGCCTTTTTGGATGGGATACGCGGATATCTTTGCGTGCTTCTTTCAACTTATTTTTCAGTCCGGCGATCGTGGTTTTGGTGCTTCGAGTGCAGCCGGTCCATTTTTGTTTTGCTTCGGCGATGAAATCGAATCCACCCCATGAGAAAAACAGATCCACCCGTCCAGGATAGACTTCGCCGAAGCGGTGAGTTCGTGGCCCGACGGCTCTCTTATCGTCACTATATTCTTCAAGACAATGTCCGTCTGCTCGCCAAATCGCGCCAGCAAACAGGCTTAAGGACGCACGTTCATTATACCACCAAGGAACGTCCTGATCCCTTTTCCATTGTTCAGCAGTTTCGGTAAGGACTTTTATCCATTCCTTGTATATCGGTTTGAAGCAGCGATTCTGCTTACATCTGAAACCTCCTTCAAGCTTGGGTGTCGTGCTCATACTTTGACCAATGATTATTTCTTGGATGATACTAGCATGCGTGATGGCTTGGAGTCCAGAGGGTGACACCCTTTGGCGCGGTCTGGTGCGCGTAACACCAGCGCCGGGGTTTGGGGATGGCGCGAGTCCCCAACAGCGATGGCTGCGCGGCTGAACGACGTTGGAGGGTAGCCGCGAAAAATTTTGCGCCCGGCGCGGTGGCGACGGGCGCGGTGATTGTCTGCCGGTCAATCTTCGTCCGGCATCATCACGGTGATTGCGGGTTGCGGGTCGTCAATGTCCAGTGCGCCGCAAGTGGCGATGAGTTTGACAAGCCGCGCTGCGCGGTTGTCGTTGCGGACATAGAACGCAACGGGGATGCGGTCAACACCTGGGCGGGCGCGGATGATTCCGAAACGGAGCATCCAGACAACATCCCAAAGGCGTCCGGCTTCATCTTGTCCGGTGACGCCTTCCGGCACGGTCACGAAAGAATCGAAAACCGTGCGCGTGAGAAATACCGGAAATTTGATTCCCGCCTCCTGCGCGGTCTTGGTGACTTCAACTTGCACGCCGTCGGCGACGGCCTGCGCTCTGGTGTAACTGTAAATGACTTCGCCAAATGGCGATTGGTTTTGGTTTGTGTTCATGGTGTCAGCGATTTAGGAATTTAAGTTTGCGGGCTTCCCGCTTGGCGCGGGCTTCGGTTCGTGCGTGCCAATCGGCCAAAGTGCGGAACACGCTGGCGAGCGGTGCGCGGTAGGTGGTGCGGGTGCGCTCAAGCCGCATCCCGATCACGTCTCCGGGTTCAAGTGAAATGACAATGCGCTTTTGGTAGTGCGCGAATTGTTCGCGAGAACGGCGGCGGATGGTTTTGTGCAAATCAGTCATGGCAATTTCCATTTGTGGTGAAGAACGCTGCCTGCGCTGCATCTGCGGCGCGGCGTCTCTCTGCTGCCTCGGCCTGCTCTCTGGTGATGCGCTCACCGTCCAGCGAAACCTCGGCAAACAAATTGAACGTGTGCGGCGAAAATCCGAACTCGTGCTGCGGCAACGGCAAGCGGCGTTTGCTTCTTCTCATGGTGTCAAGGGAATGGGGCGCGGATGAATGCGCCCCGTGTTAATCATGCGGCGCGTGTGTCGGCGGGGAAGTAGCTCGCATATTTTTCGTGCGGGTCTTGGAAGCCGCGCAAACGAAATGCGCCGCAAGGGTGCTGCCACGCCTGACGCTCACGATTCCAATGGAAACCAAGCTGCGCCAAAATCTGACGCAACTCCGGCGCGGGCGTCTCACGGAACGAAACCCAAACCCATTTGCCGACAACCTCGGCAAGATTGAACAGGCCGGGATTGCTGGTTTTCAAAAGCTCCAAAACTTTTGGTGTGGGCAAGGTGCGGTTTTTCTTCCGCGCTTCCGTGTCAATCGGCAAGCGATTGTCCGGCTTCGGCGCAACTGCGCCCGCTGCGACTGTGTTTGTATTTGTGCTGCTCAACTGTGCGGATTTGCTCTTGAGCCCGATTTGATTTTTTTGATTTGTTTTCATGTTCTTTTTTTTTCTGCTCTGCTGTGCGTCTTTTGTCCGTCGCCCTTCACGAAAAAGCGGAGCCGCCAGCCCTCCCCCGTGGAAGTGCTCTTCAGAAGGCGCCACGAGTGGGCGGGCTGGTGCAGTCGGCGACGCCGTGAGGGTGATGGATGAAAGCGCAGGAGCAGAAAAAGCCGGAACTGAAAACTGCTGATGCCCGGCCTGCCTATTTCAAGTTGCCACTGGCCAACTTGCTTATTTATCGAGCAACGCGAGCCAATTCACCTGGCTGCATGTGAGGCGGAGCGGCGGTTTGGCATGAAGGATGCCTGCGAACTGTCCCGCTGGCTGCCCGCACGAGCGCGAGGTGCGGGTTTTTGCAGACAGCGGGATAGTGAAGCAGCCGGATGGGACACAAGACGCAGTTATATCTCAATGAACCGGGCCGTCGGTCGCGATGTCGCGCGGGGAGACGGCGGGGACCCATTTGCCGAGGGTCACGCGCCAGCGGGAAACGGCAAATGGGGCGGCTTTGAATATAACTGCTCTTGTGTCCTGTCCGGGAAAGCAAGGCGAGGCCACAGGCGCGGACGAAGGAGCACCGTAAGCCTCGCCGTTCCTTCATGCCAAACCGCCGCGTAGCCGATGGGCGCATTTGCTGGATTCGTTTCCCGGCGCAGTCGCGCCAGCGCAAGCTAACAATTCTGACTCTCCGCTGGTGGAGCGAAATGGCAGGCTGTGCGATGAAATGGCAAAAGGGAAATCGCGACAGACGGCCATGTAGCCCAACGGCGGAGTGTCAGACCAATTTGGATTTACCAGTGAGGTCGGCCATCTTTCCGAGCGGCGGAATGGAGCGCCAGCGGAGTGTAGCGGTCGGAAAATGGCCGTGCTCACGGTTATTGCCATGTCTTGTCCGGGCGGAGCCTCGCGGACTATTGCTTGCTGGCCGGACGGAGCCTCGCGGCCATATTGCTTGTCTTCGGCGACAGGCGGAGCCTCGCGCCGTATTGCCATGTCTTGCCCGTGCGGAGCATCGCGGGCTATTGCTGTCTGGCCGGACGAAGTCTCGCGGCCAATTTGCTTTTTCGGGAGCGCACGATTTTTTCCTGACTGTCTCGCCAGTTTGCGGCCGTCGGAACGCAATGGAATGGAAATGGAGCCTGCGAAATTGAAGTGAAATGGAGTGGAGCGGGTGCAAAGCTGGCGAGTCAGTCATCGTGCGCGGGCGGAACCGTGCCGACAATTGGCGCGTCGGGAGCGGGTTCGGCGCTCGCGCCTGTCCCCGACCAAGCGCAAGTGTCGGCTCGGTGAAGCCACGGGGAAAATCCTGAAAGCTGAAACGCTTAAATCCAAAAAGTCGAACCGGACGTGCAACGGCGGTTCGTCATTTGATTTTTTGAGCGAAGCGAACCATCTCCCGGCGGCAGCCGGGGCGAGCTTGCGAGTTTCATTCATGCCTGACCCCGCGCCTGAAATCATCCGCCAACCTGAACGGTTGGAATGCGCGAATGACATTCAAACACCTGAAGGCGTCCAACGCACGCGCGGGGTAGCGAAAGGCACGCCGAGGATGACGTTAGAAAACCAATGGTGGCGTGCCGGTGCCCGCCAGCAGACCGCGTTAGCGGGCTGCGAGGGCATGAGCGTCAGGCATACGCGCGTGCGCCCGAATTGTTCGCAAATGGAAACCGTGAATTGTTGGCGCGTTCGTATTGGTTGAGCGCATAGTGGGGCAGGGAACGAAACGCGAACAAATTTCGATTGAGCAACGCGAACTAACTTTGCCTTTTGAGCGCACCCGAATTACCGCAAGCATTCGCATTGTCCGCAACTCACGATTTCATCTGGTTGCCTGCGCCGAAATTGCACGAGCCGACAGAATTGACTGAACGGTTGAATTGGCAGCAACGGTGCGATGGTTGCGAAAGTTCCCCAAAAAACAGACGCAACATCCAGGCAATTGTCGGTTAGCGAGGAGCAAATGGAGCGGCAGGCGCGGATGGGCAGAACACCTGATAGCCAAATCCGGTTGACCGCAGCAGATTGGTGTTGGGACTCGGTGTCTAAAATTGGACACAAAGAACGAAAATTGGACACCGCCCGCGTCTAAAATTGAACCTTTTTGCATGCCATGGTGTTAAAACCATTGGAAATGCAATAGGAATGCAACTTGCTAAATGCAAGAAGGTGATATAAACTGGATTGTTGCCATAGATACCATTTGGATGATATTGTCAAGCAAAAAAAGTGAAAAAAGTTTTAGCTAAACCGATTGACACGATTGACATCCCTTGACCGGGAAGTCACCGTCCATAGCCGTTAGCAATGAACCCAAACAAGCCATGAACGAAGGAACACTCATTCGAGAGCCGAAGCAGGGGCACGTGCCGCCGCCTTTGAACGGAGACGATAAAAAGGTGGTGGACGAGATCTATGCTCGTTATAGCGTTGCTGGCAAAGGCCCAGCCGAGAAAAATCAAGCTCTGATGAAGGAAATACAATCCCGACGTTTTTTTGCCTTTGGAGGCGGAGAAACAGAGGAAATGGAATTGAGGGCGAACGAACGTATTTACCTTTCAGAACATGCCAGGCGACTTTGAACTTTCAGCTACTGCTGAAGATTTGGCTCAACGGATTTACGACACCTCAACGGGGTGTTTGATGGCTCATTCCATCAGGTCTGTCGAAAAATACCTGCGAGAAACTTACAATTTTGACACACAAATTGTTTTACAGCCTTGCAGTCACGTTCTTTCAGACATGGACAGATTGAGCTGGTCTTCGGTAGCCCAAAACAGCGGGCATATCACCTACATTAGGTATTGGGACAATACGGAATTAGATAATACCCGCAGACGTTTTTGTATCGCACACGAACTTTATCATGTGATTTGGTCAATAGGCACTGCCTCAAGCCTCGTAAGAGGAATTGGGACAGAACAGATTTGCGACCACTTTGCGAATGATCTGTGTCGGAAGCATGACAAGTTTTATGCGGATCAGGCAAAAATAAATAATGGAGACATTCGTTTTCTAGGTTTGCCTTATCGTTCAGTGTAATTTTGGCCACGGTCGCGACTTCAACAGAAAACTGCTTCATCCGGCTGATGCACTCTTGATGCGGCTCGGCTTTGTTGGCGCTGAAAAAATGGCTGGCATGGGCGTGTCTTCGAACTGACTGTCTTTCTCAACTTTTCACTTCTCCTACGACGGTCTCACGGTTCTCGTGCCGTCTGGGGACCGCCAACCGCACTCACGTCCATACCAGCCAACGCACACTCGTTCGATTCTGAAAACTGTCAACATTTAATTCGACCGATTTTTTTCATTTGCTGGCATTTCACGGGTATCTGCTTGCATTCATCTTCACGAGTCCGCACCGCCCTCAAAAATAGTGCAAAAAACGTGTGCTATAAATGGAGTGCCGGGACAGTCAGCGCCGTTGACTTGGTGGCATTGATGCCATGAATCGTTGAATACGGTGACGAAAAGTTCTGGCGACACGATGCCGGTTAACAGCCATCATCCTGATTACGATGCGAACCTCGTTGCATGGCAACGGGCGCGCGATGTCATTGCCGGTGAGGATGCCGTAAAGACAGCCGGGATCAAATACCTGCCGCGTCTGGATTCCCAAACGGATGACGAATACCTGGCTTACAAATCACGCGCCTCTTTCTTCAACGCCACATCGCGCATTGCCGATGGTTACGTCGGTCGCATCTTCCGGCGCGATCCAACATTCAAATTGCCGGATGCCTCCGCTGGCATTGGTCGCGCACTGGACACTTTCGTCGCGGATGCCGACCTGCTTGGCACGCCGCTGACGGCCTACGCAAAGAACGTCGCGCATGAAGTCATCACGGTCGGTCGCGCGGGCACACTGGTAGATTGGGAAGACGTTTCCGAAAAACGCGCCTTTGCCGTGATGTATGACACCGAGCAAATCATCAACTGGCATTCGGAACGGGTGAACGGTCACAACGTCCTGACGCTCGTGGTTCTCAAGGAACATGGCAGCAACAAACAACAAACCACGCCAAACGCCGGACAACCTGCCGATGCCTTTCGACCTGAACACGTCGAACAAATCCGCGTATTGAAACTTGTGCCGGGGACCGCTTCTGCCGCCGATGGCTCGAAGGCTTGGTCGTATCAAGTCGAAATCTGGCAACAGCAACGCGGCAAATCGAAACGGTCAAAGTCCGAATGGATTTTAGTTGAAACCCGCACACCGCTGCGCCTCGGCAAACCTTTGCCGCAGATTCCTTTTGTTTTTCATGGGCCGAAACATTCCCTGCCGAAAGTGGACAAATTGCCGCTGGCGGATGTCATCGCCGTCAATCTCGACCATTACCGCCTCAATGCTGATTACAAGCACGGAATGCACTTTACCGCCCTGCCGACTGCTTGGGTGAGCGGTTTCGACAAGACTTCTAATCTGCGAATCGGCAGCAGCACGGCTTGGGTATCCGAGACGCCCGGCGCGACGGCTGGCTTTCTGGAATTTCACGGTCAAGGTCTGTCCACCTTTGAACGGGCGATGACGCAGGATGAACAGCTCATGTCCGTGCTTGGCTCGCGGATGCTGGAAGAACAAAAGCGCGTCGGCGAAACGGCGGCTTCCATTGAACTGCGTCAAAGCGGTGAAAACTCCGTCCTGTCTGCCGTCTCTTTGAGCATCAGCGATTCGCTGTCGCACGTCATGCGCTGGATTTATTGGTGGAACTCCACCGAACCGACGCCGGAAGCCATCGGCGACAAGACCGTTTTGATGACGCTTAACTCGGATTTCAGCCTCAAGGGCATGGCGAGTGATGAGATCAATGCCGTTGTCGCGGCATGGAAAGCCGGGGCCATTAGCCGCGACACGATGTTTGACCTTTTCCGCATGGGCGATGTCCTGCCGGTGGGACGCAGCAACGAAGATGAGGCGAAACTGGTTGGCAGCGCCCCGCAACCTTCACCCGGCGCTGTCGCGCCGTCTTCTCCTGCTCCGGCTGTCAAGACACAGGCTCAACCGCCAACCAAGACCCAATAAATATTTATGGCACTGAAATTCAAATTCAAAACGCGCGAAGAAATTCCCGCTGAACTGCAACCGCATTACGTCGAGCGCGATGGCGCTTGGACGCTGGACACCGATGGCGTCGTCGAGAAAACAAAACTCGAAGAGTTTCGCACCAGCAACGTCACGCTGCTCAAGGAGCGCGATGATTTGAAGAAACGCTTTGAAGGCATTGACCCGGATGAAGTCCGCCGGCTTGCCGATGAAAACCGTTCTCTGCGGACAGCCACCTTGAGCGAAGACGCCAAGCGGGAAATGGATGCACAGTTAAAAACCACGAAAGCGGGTTTTGAAAAGCAACTCGCTGCTGTGACTTCTGAACGCGACGCGCTGCATGGTCGCCTGACGGCGATTCAGATTGATCAAGCCGTCGTGAATGAGGCGACGAAGCGCGGTCTGCGCGCCACGGCGATTCCTGACATTACGGCGCGAGCGCGCACGAATTTCAAACTGGTGAACGGCGTTCCCCAGGCTTTCGAGGCGGACGGCCAGACGGCCCGGATGGGCAAGGATGGCATGACGCCGATGACTTTGGCCGAATGGATTGACGCATTGGTGTCCGATGCGCCACATCTGTTTGAAGCAAATGCTGGCGGCGGTGCCGCCGGCTCCGGCTCCGGTGGGGCTGGCAACCGTTCCATGAAAAACCCGTTCCGCAAGGAAACGTGGAACCTCACGGAACAAATGAAATTACAAAAATCCGATCCGCAACTTGCCGCGCGCCTCAAGGCGTCGGCGTAACGGGTCACAACACAAAATTCTATCATGGCTAAAACACAATTGGCAGACATCATCGTCCCGGCGCAGTTCGCACCTTACGTTCTGCAACGGACGGCCGAGAAATCCGACCTGTTTCAATCCGGCATCGTCGTGCAGACGCCGGACTATGACGAACGCGCCGCGCTGGGTGGCACACAGGTCAACATGCCGCATTGGAATGACCTGACGGGCGACCGCCAGCCGCTTTCCGATTCGTCACCGCTCGTGCCGGCGAAGCTCGCGGCGGATCAGGACATCGCCCGCATTCATAACGACGGCAAGGCATGGTCGTGGAATCACCTCGCGACAGTCGTGGCGGGTGATGACCCGGCGCTGGCGCTGGCGGACTTCATGGCCGGTTACTGGAATCGCCAGAATCAATACATGCTCATCAACTCCCTCACCGGCGTTTTCGGTGCGGCAAGCATGGCGGGCAACCTGATGGCGATTCACAGTGAAAGCGTCGCGGCGCAGTCCGCCGCAACCAAATTGAACGGCGGAACGTTCGTGGATGCGACACAGAAGCTGGGCGACCGTGGCGACCGGCTTGTGGCTGTGGCGATGCACTCGGCGGTTGAGGCCGCGTTGCGGAAACTCGACCTGATTGACTTCATCCCGGACAGCCAGGGTGAGGCTCAAATCCGCACGTTTCAAGGTCGGCGCGTCATCGTGGACGATGGCTGTCCTTCGCGTGCGGGCACGACTGACGGCCTGGTCTATACGACCTACCTGTTCGGTCCCGGAGCGTTCGGCATGGGTTGCGCCGATCTGAACGGCCAGCCGGTCGAGGGCGGTCACGGCACGGAAGGCTGCGAAATGGCGCGTGATGCTTTGAACAGCGACACCAACCTGATCAACCGTCGCCGTTTCATCCTGCACCCTCGCGGCGTGAAATTCACCAGCGCGAGCGTGGCGGGCGCAAACCCGACCAACGCTGAATTGGCGACTGCCGCGAATTGGATTCGGGTTTGGGAAAACAAAAACGTCCCTGTCGTGGCTGTCACTCACAACATCTGAACCAAAGGCGTGCCGGTGTTCGCATCGGCACGCCGATTTAACCAACAAATTTTATGGGCAAAATTCTACCTCGAAGTTTGGAGCGGATTCGTTCGGGTGAACAAATCCAGCCGCCAACTTTCACCAATGTCGCGGCGGCGGTCGCCGCTGGCGTCACGGCGGCGAAGTTTCCGCGCCGAATCATTTACCTGTCGGCGGGCGGGACTGGTTCCGTGGCGTGCCTGGCTATTTCCGATGGCACGAACTGGAAACAGGTCGCCATTGGCGCAAACGCAATTTAACCGCTGTCATCATGGACAAACTGTATCCAATCATTCGGCGAAAGCGGCATCCGTTGGTGGCGGACGTTCCGCCCATTCCGACCAAAACGGAGCCGGTTCAATCCGCGGTGAAAACGCCAGAGGTTGAACCGGCGAAAATCTCCAAGCCTGACGATGCTGCAATCCCTCCCACAAACGAAACGCCGTAACGCGCCGTGGACGCCGTTGCAACGGCGGACATGGCTGGCGGAGCAACGTCGCAAACATCGTCTGCTGCCCGCGCCGGTGCTGCGGGCTGCTTATCCTGATTTGCTGCAATGGGATTGGGACTTCCCGAATCCCTACAAGTGGAATGTTTGGATGAGTTTCGACGGCGGCACTTCTTGGATGCTCATCGAAGATTATTGGATGTATGGCGATGCCCGCCAGTTTGCGCCGGATGGCGGCGGCGAACTGTATTACATCGTCGGCATTGATGAAACGGGCCGTGAAATCACGGCGCACAGCAACATCGTGCGCCCGGATGATGCGCCGTTGCCGGTTTTCGTTGGCTTCCCGGATGACGGCGTTAGCACCGCCGGTTACGACATGACCGCCAACGAATTGTTGCTGCACTTCAATGGTGATTTGGCGGACACGTCGGGCAACGGGCTTGATGTCGCGCCTTATGATGGCGGCAGTTGGACCGCAGGGCATGTGGGGCAGGCCGACGACATTTTCTTTGATGCGTTCCTCGGCGACGCCAGCGGGGTCAATTTCAATTGGGCGGGCGGTCGCTCGGAAACCAATCCTGATTGGTCGGGTGACGACGGCACGACCGTCATTTTTTGGTTAAAGATTTCGTATTCGGCCACTCCAGCCGACGATGGCTTTAATCAGCCCATCATTTGCTTTTGCTCCACTGAATCTTATGCCGGGCTGCTCATCATGGGCGGGATTCCTTTCCAGACCGATCCGCCCCGCGAACAATACAATGTCACGTTGAACTTGTCGCACGGCGCCCTAAACGGGATTTGCGAATTTTCCCTCCGCAAATATGTGTGGAACCAACTGGCGCTTGTTTCAAGCGGCGGCAATCACCAGGTCTATGTGAACGGCATTTTGACTGCCGAAAACACCACGGAACCTTTCGACACGAATTGCGGCGTGCGCTTTGGCGGCTGGTATGATGACAGCCAAATGTCCATCAGTCCCGCCGTCGAACTGGCGGAGTTCGCCGTTTTTAACCGGGCAATGGAGGCGGAGGAAATTGCCGCCATCAACCAACTGCAAACTGCAACTGTAAATTTATGACAGCAATCAACATCAAACCAAAAACCATCGAGCTGGCGCCGGCGCGCACGGCTGAAATCTCAACCCTCACATGGCGCACCAGCGATGATTCGTTTGCGCGCAAGCTGAATATCATCGTCAACAACCTCACCGCGTTTCAGGTGACGGGCGCGGATTATGACGCGCTCGGTGAATGGACGGATGACACCATCAAGGGGCTGATTCTGGCGAAGTTCGGCCTCGAACTGGCCTGACACCTATGCCGCTCACGCTCATCAAGGAAGATGGCACCGGCAAGGCCGATGCCAATGCTTACGCGGATGTGGCCGATGGCAACGCCTACCATGACGGCCATCTTTATGCGACGGCGTGGACGGGGGCAACCGATGATCAAAAGACCACCGCGCTGGTGATGGCGTCGCGCCTGATTGATTCCGAATATCAATTCAACGGCCTGCGTTCGCATTCTCAACAGGCATTGCAATGGCCGCGCGTGAATTGTCTCGACCCGGACAAAGCGCCAATTCCGATCCTCACCAGTCTGCTGCTGGTTGACCCCTTCGTGCCGTTCAGCATCGTGCCAAAGGCGCTGGTGCAGGCGACATGCGAGATGGCTCGGGAACTTTTGGTTGCCGACCGCACGGCTTCGCCCGCCGGGGAAGGGCTGGCTTACCAGAACACCGGCGGCAATCAAACCGGCTACGACAAGGCCGACCGCCGGCCAATCATTTCGCCCGTCGCGCAAGCGATGCTGATTAAATTCGGTTCATTGATCAACGGCAAGAGCGGCGCGGTGCGGCTGGTGAGGGTATGAATCTATTTTGCATTATCCATGCTCGTCATGGATTTGAGATGAAACTGGTAGTGTCCTAATTTGAAATTTACTTGCTTAAAACCAGCTTGACCTTTTGGTCGGTCAACATTTGGAACGGGCTTATCACGGGAACATCCATCCACTTGCAGGCATTGGGAATTTTAACCTCGAATCCACCTGAAGGAACCTCGTTCGTTACGACCGTATGAGAATATGCGTCGGCAAACGCCACTAGAGCAAAATCTGCATCACCAAGAAACTTCGCTTGTGCGGCTGGCTGATAATTTTGGGCGACCCAAGCACTTAATGACTTCATGCTATCGAAGGTTTTCCCGTCGTTCGTATCTACGAACAATTTGCGATGCGTTCTACACCACAGAGAAAGCCTGTCTCCTCTATCCATCAATTCGTCACGAACCTGTTTTACGCTCAAAACCAAATCTTTTTCATGGGCATAGACCAGCCAATCCCAAAACCCCGGACACACGCCGAATCTGTAGTAACGATTCTTCGCGTCTATGAAAACATTAGCATCTAAAAGATAGGCCATTCGACACCGCCTTCTAGCGAATGGGCATATTTCCTAAACGTTGTATCTTTTTTTATGCCCAAAAGCTGCATTGCATCGCGTTGTGAGGTGCGACCGGCGAGTGCTTCCTGAATAATCGTTATCGAAAATTGTCGGCTGTTTTGATACTTCTCACCGTGATACCATACCCCTCCCCCGGAAGATTTTTGCGCCTGTGCAATGAGGAGTTTGTAATAAGAATCGTATTTCTCTGCTGTAAAAAATCCCGCATCGCGGGCGCGGCGAGCAACCACAAGCTTGCTAATTTTGTATCTTTTAGAAAGCCGCTCAACCTCGCTTGTGTCATTCTTGACGCCGCGCCAACGGGCAGATAATTCGCTCAATGGCAAAACCACTTCGGCAGCAACGCTGTTGCAATATGTTTCGACCGTATTGCCGTCGGCATACGTCCTCTCAAGATTGGATATTCCTGTTTCCCCGATCCAAATGTGAGCAATTTCATGGGCCAGTGTAAAAAATCTTGCTGCTGGCGCATCAGCCCCATTGATAAAAACGAGCGGAGCATATTTGTCTGCCATTGCAAAACCTCGGAACTCATCAACATCTAGTGTGCGGTTGGTAAATCCAGCGACGTGGCCGGAACATAAAACTAAAATTCCGCCAAATTCAGCCGACTCAATCGTATTTCGCCACGCTTCGTCATAATTCGCCGCGATTTCCGCCAAACCGAATCCAATTTTAAGGGTTGTCCGAATATCATCGGCAACCTCTTTTGTCGGAGTTTTTATTGAGGCTTTCCCCACAAACGGCAATGGCTTTTCGCCATTGGCAATCATGTATTCCCGATACCAATTCTGTTTTAGTTGTGCGCTAAAAATAACATCCAAAAGATCATCGCTTGCGACCGTTGAGTGTCCGCCGCTGACACGGCGAAAGTCAGCGATTGGCAAACTTGGATGCGGTGGTTCCGGCAAAAAGAGAAATCCGAATGCGGTGCGCGTTTTTTCCGCTAATTTCTCGACTATGGCAAACGGAATAGAGCCAGTCGTTTCCCATTCCTTCACAAGGCCCAAGTGAACGCCAATCTTTTTTGCGAGCGTTTCTTCGGAAAGACCCGCCTTTTTGCGCGCCCATTGCAGGACGTTTGGATTGAGTGTTGTATTCATATCGTTGCCTTTCTTCCTACGAATCGTCGCAGCAAGTGGTCAACGAGTTGTGAGCGCGTATCGTGCCATTTATTCAAAGCATCGCGCAAGACCTCTTTTGTGACGGAAACGCAAATTTTTTCCGTGCCTCCGCACAATTTTCTGCCCCGCCTGCCCGCGCCATCACGCCGACCTCCCCACTGCGATTTCCTTGTTGTTGTTTTGTTTGACATACGAACTTGATTTAGTAATACTAAATCAAGAATAACAACAAGTCAACTGGAAGTTTTATGGCAAACGAATTAAAGACGCGGTAAAAAGCGCAAGCAGTCAACCTGCCTTGCGAAGGAAACAGCAGCCGCGTTGCATCAAGCCGGTGCGGATTGAACGAGATATGTTTGAGCGGCAATGGTGGGGGAATAGGTAACGGGTTTGCGGCCAAAAACCAAGGTTTGCCCGTAATTGCGAAGTTTCTTAGACTTCGGTTGCCGCTTTCTGAATCACCGTTGGCAAATCTGATGGATTGAGGCAAAGCCCGGCTCGCCACTTCCCAAACCCGCCATGTTCGTTCACCGCCTTCACCCATTCGTCGAGATAACGCCGCTTCGTTTGATCTTGCGCCGTGTTCTGCCCTTTGATTTCCAAGACGAAATTCGTGCCGGTCGTGAGCCGAATCAGGAAATCAGGGCGGTATTTGTGAAAGATGCCTGCGAAAATGTAAATGATCTCAAATCCCAAATGGTCGTTTTTCGCCCAAGCCGCAACGTTTGTGTTGTGGTCAAGTTCGTAGGCTGCTTGCGCTTCCCAGGTCATATCAGACACACACAAATTGATGTGCGAACGATTAGCCGCAACCACCGGCTTGCCCGTGAACCACGGCAGCATATCCCCCGTCGCGCGGATGGGTTTGTTGCTGTCAAACACCGGCTCAAGTTTTTCGGTGTTGGATTGCCGGATTTGCTCGAAAACGTGTTGAACGATTTTCGTCATGTTCAAAGTGAGCATCACGCGCCGCCGCATCTCATCCTGATAAAACAGCGGCGGATTGATTTCGAGCATCGGCGACGTGATGAATTTCTCGACCAGCCAGACAACTTGCGCCAGCAAGTTTTCCTTGCTGCCACGCCAAGCCGGTTTCATCTGGTCGTAAATGTCCCGCGCGACTTCAAAAACAATCTTCTGCAATCTGAACCGCTCCGCCAACGCCTGCAAATCAATCTCCGTCAGCATCGCCATGTTCGGCTTGCCAGCCACGACTGCAGCCATCTCCGCATTTTCGATTTTATCCGTCGCGTTCAGCGTGAGCGGTTCGACTTTCTTCAAATCCAATTCCAGCTTCGGGCGATAAACGTGGTCAATGCGGATGATGTTCGGCCAGCTAATCAGGAATCCCACCTTTTCACGCGACGCCTCAATCCGCGTTTTTGGCGGCGGCGGCGGCAACGGGCCATCCTCCCCGCCTTCGTGCGGTAGGAAAGTGAACGGCACGCCGAAAATGTTCACATATTCCGGCTCGAACAATTCAACTTCTTCGCCCGTGATCGGGTGCGGCACTTTCTTCGCCTCGTAACTCGTGCGCCGCAAGCCGCGCCCGACGACCTGCTCGCAAAGCAATTGGCTCGAAAACGCCCGCAATCCCATGATGTGCGTCACTGTTTTGGCATCCCAGCCTTCCGAAAGCATCCCGACGGAAATCACGTTTTGGATTTGCTCACCCGGCTCGCCAATCTTGCCCACCGTGTCCACCATTTTTCTTAAAAGTTCCCCCTGTTCCGCTTTGGTGAGCTTTTTCTTTGGCTCGTCCGCGTCTTCACTCTCGCCGTTTTCGGTTTGCGGTTCGCCTTCATCATCCTTGGCTTCCGCCAGGCCGAGGACTTTTGAATCAATGTGCAACGTCAATTCCGGCTTGCACAGTTCGTCAATCAGCACTTTCTTTTTGTCAAAAGAGTATTTCACACGCGCGGCGGTTTCCGTGCGGTTGGCGACGGTGATCATCACGGGCGGAGTCGGGTGCGGTGGAGTCGTGCTCGCCCACTTCTGTTTGGCCTCAAGCCAATCCTTGCCCAAAAGCAAATATGCGTTCATCACCAACGACGGCAGCGGCACATATTCTTCCGCGCTCTGGGTCAAATCGTCGCGCACATGTTCGTAAATGTGATACAGCTTCGACTTGAAATTCTTCGCGTCCGGCATCCCGTCGTCACGCACGACCACGCGCGGCGTCTTCACCAGCCCGCCTTCAATCGCGTCATTCAATCCGAAGTCGCTGACAATCCAGCTAAACAGCGATTCTTCTGTCGTCTGTTTGCCGCTGGGCGAGAATGGCGTCGCGGAAAAATCAAAACAGCGGTGAATCTTCCGCGCTTTGTGAATCCGGTCCAATCCGCCGACCCATTTTGTCGCCTCCTCGATCAACTGCCGGTCTATCTTCGCCGTCTTTGCCTCCGGGTTCACGCGCCAGGCATGATGCGCCTCGTCATTGATGACGACGATGTTGTTCACCTTTGCCATGTCGCCCAAAACTTCGCGGACGTATGCCTCGTCGCTCTTTGCGCCGCGCTTGTCCACGCTGCGCCGCTTTTTCAACTTGTCGTCCGTCTCCCAATTCAGGACGTGCCAGTTGCGAACCAAAACTTTCGCCTGCCGCAACTGGTCGTGCAGTCCACCCGGCACAATGTCAAACTCGTCGTAATAATTGCCCGGCCCGGCGGGTATGAGCACTTGCAACCGGCTTTTGACCGTCAAGCCCGGCGCGACGATGAAAATATGTTTCGAGAAACGGTCGTCTTGCGGATACGCAACCTTGTTCAAAACCTGCCACGCAATGAGCATCGCCATCACGACCGTTTTTCCGCTGCCTGTCGCCATCTTGCAACATAGGCGCTGAAATGCGCCGCCATCCGATGGAATCACAATGCCGACGCGCTCCGACGCCGGGGCTTCGGTGAGCCAGATCAAAGTTTCAATCGCCTCAAGCTGGCAGAAGAAAAACCGCTGCCGCTCGTATCGTTCTGAACCTTGCCAGTGTTCCAACAACCGGCGCGTGATGCCCGTGATGCCTGGATAACCGTCCGCGCGCCATTTGTTCACGCGGAGACGGATTTGATTCACCAGTTCAATCGGGATGAACCGTCCGGGGTCGTCAAAAGATTTCGAGCTGTCCGACGCGATGACGTAGCCCGCCGCGCGCCGTCCGCTCTCCAGCGAAAAGGTCAGCGTCTCGCGGTGATACAGCCAATGATGCTTCGGCTCGACGTAAGGCGAGTTGACGATGAGATGTTTGATGCCGGAGGCCATTTTACGGTTTTGTTGAAATTTTGGCCCGATACGCCTGTTGCGGATGTGTTTTGTCCTCGAAACGGAGTTCGAGGGCGCCTCGCTCCACCATTTCTTTGATGTAGTGGATCAAGAGCGCATTCGAGTCGCGATTGAGCAATTCCGCCAGATTCCTGACTGTGAGAAATCGTCCGGCGCAAAGTTTCAAAATTGTTTCCTCAACCACATTGCGGGGTGCCTTGCCCGTTTCGCGAACTGGCCGTGCCAATTCGATCAATTCGGGCGTTATTTCGGCCAAATCTTTCAAATGTTGGGAGTCTGAATCCAAATGTTGGGAGCTACCGGGCAAATGTTGGGAGCTTGTTTCCGGTTTTTTCGCCGCCGCCTGTGGGACTGACGCCAAGCCATCCGCTGTTGCGTCCGGGGTTTTATCGGCAAAATAATAAATTGTGCCACGGGTCGCGCCTCGCGAAACGAGAAATCCGTCTTCCACTAACTTCGCCAATGTCGCTGATAAATCCTTGGGGTGTTCTGAACACATTTCTTTGAGACGGGCGTGGGTAATGCTCCCTTCAATGGCGACAGTCGCCAGTGCCAATCTCGATGTTTCAGGAATCTCGTGAAACCGATTTCCGAATCGTTTGTCCAGCTCCGCCAAGGTTTCATCCGGCAACAAACTGACCATGCGAAGCCGGAGAATTGTTTGATCCGGGTCAAGTTGCTCTACCAATTCTGGTCTTCGCCAGTGCTGTTTTTTCCAGTTGCGATAAACCTTTGGCAATCCTGAGCCGGCTTGCTCGGCCAATCCGACCAACAGGAACATTTTCTGTATGTTGCGATTTCGACAATCGCTGTTTCCGCCTCGAATCGCCAAATGCAGCGGGACGCGCATCAATCCGGGATTACGAAAACCAAACATATCCTGCCGCCTAATGACATAAAGTGAAACTCGCCCGGTGAAGTCGGCATGAATGATCATGTTGACGAGCGCTTCACGGATGGCCTCGTGAATCGGCGTGTCGTCAATTCGGGTCGCGCCCTTGAGTTTGAACGGGACTTTCAAGTCGCGCGTGAGACGCTGCATCACCGTCCGGTAAAAATCGTAAAGGTTTCCCGACCATGATCCATCGGTTGTAACCCGGTCAATCCATCGCCGGTCGTCGTCTCGGTTCGCGTCCGCTGGACGTTCCTGGTAATCCAAAACGTAATTCGGAACGGCGTCCATAATTGAACGCAACTTGCCAAACATTAACAAACCAGCCAGTGTTAACCCCTCCCGCTTCGTCTCCCTGTTCATTGTCCAGCCGCCAATATTTCGCAGAAATTCTTCATTGAGCAAATCTGCCCACGGATGATCGGGCTTCACCACTTTGAAAGCGGTTCGGTATGCCTGCAAAGTTGGGAGATTCACATCGCTAAAATCGAAGTTTTCCAGCAGCTTTGTATCTCTCGCATCTTCTACTTGGTCGGCCAGCATCCGTTTAACTGTTTCATCTTCGCACCGATAATCTCCTTCGCCCCGGCGTCGGTAGGTTCCTAGCAGCGGATTCTTTCCGAGATAAACCGGCATCTGAAATCGCGTGGCCCGCGGTATATTGACCCGAATGACTTCCTTCCCATCCAGTTCAATAAGATTAACATCAGGATCGGAAAGTATGTTGACGCTGACTTTCTCTTTATTATTCAGCCCATCCCAAAGTTCTTTGATGACTTTCGCCGGATTCTGGATGCCAGAAACCAATAGCTCGCCTTGTTTGTTTTCCTCAATGCCCAGCAAAACCACACCGCCTTCGGTGTTAGCCATCGCCGAGTATGTGGGAAAAAACTCATTCGGCAATTGACCCTTACCATCGCGACCTGCGGCCTTCTTGGCTTCAAAATCGAAGCCTTCGGTCAGTTCAAAAAGCTGGATGTAATCAAGCGCCATAGTCAGTCGAACTTGCCGGTGGATATTTGTTATCGGTAATAGGCATGGTTTCAGGCGAGGTTTTCAGGATGCGCGATTAGACCATCAGCCTGTCTCGAACTAATAAAGTCCGTGGCCTCCCCTCGGTATTCTCTGGTTTCTCTACGCAGGCGAGTTCTCCGTTGTAGTATATGCTCCTTATCGTTGGTTATAAGCTTGCAGTTTTCGGCACAGGCCACATATACAAAGGCTCGGTCAACAGGTTCTGGTTCAATAATCTCCCTACGGATTCGATTCATCCGGTAGTCTGCCTCGTCTGCGGCAACGGTTTTTCTTGGGCAGTAAAGCATCCAATAAGACAATACAAACCTCTCCATGCCAGTTTCATCTCGGCTCAAGATTATTGGTTTTATTTTTGCGTCATACTCGCTGGCTATCCGATTATTGCTATCCACGCACAAGGCGACACCTCGCCGCTGTAAGGCTGAAAGCACGCGGTCAATATGATGATCTTCATTCCATTCGGGAGCGAGGTTCAGGTAGTGTTCAAAGACACAGGTATCAATCGCGATGTGACTCATTTTACTGCTCCCATTTCTAGTGCTTCGATTAAATCCGCTCCAAAAAATTCCATTGGTAATCCCTTTTCCAAAGAGCCATCTGCATTGATATTGAGATTCTTGACCGAAACCGCTCGAAAACCCTTTCCCTTCTGATTCGCATTGCTGGCCACGTCATAAAAAAATTCGTCCCGCATAGCATCAATAGTGTTTCTCCATCTTTGTTCAACAGTGAAATATGCGATTGAAATGTCATCGGGTAAAAGTTTTCCCTCCTTCACTAGCTTGCGAAGCCGCAAGATGATATTCGGGCTGTGCGTTTCAACGAGACTCGGAACTCCTCTTTCCTTCCACAGTTCCGCAAAAAAAGAACCTAGCTCAAGTTGAGCTGTCGAATGAAGCTGTGACTCCGGTTGCTCGACGATCAATAATTGTCCCCGCTGGTGCATTGCTCCTTGGACAAAAATTGGCAAACATTGACTGACACCGAAGCCAAAATCCGCCAGTGAAACAACCGCTTGCGTATCCACGTTTCGACCTTTGATGTGCGTCAAAATCTTCGTGAGTTTCGATTTGAACGTAAGGTCATCTATCCCGCCAACAATCTGCGCGAATTTTTGCACAAATGCTGCCTTGTCGTGCATTTCTGTGTTCGTAAAAAAATCGGCAAGATGCGGCATTGCATATTCCCCGCGATCACCAACGTCATTTGGTGGCGGACTACCTGTTTGGACAGCCAGTTGTGATTCCTCTCGAATAGGCGACAAATGACGCTGGGATAGAAACTCATGCCGAAGTGTGTCCAAAAATCTTTCCGCTGCCACACTTTCAATAAGGTCGTTTAAGCTATCAGTTCGCTCAAAACGCAAAAAACCGACCCTATCCAAATTGTTTGCTCCGTATTTACGAAACAAAGCGAAAGGATTCAATCGTCCATAGACTTCATGCCTGCCATATTTGAAGCGGTTTCCGTAATGGACTCCACCCCGAATACGAAATTTTACTTTCTGTGATTCTCTTTTGACCGGCTGTTTTTCTATCTCAAGCTGTAGTCGAAGTTTGTTGCCGTCAGTCGTAATCATCCGCTTGCGTGAGGCGGCTTGCCACATTGCTTGGATTTCGGCAGACGGCAAATCATCCGTCAAAACATCTATCGAAAAACGAAGCGATGAATCCCAACAGCGCCGTTCGCGGGTGTTTGTGTGGCGTAAATCTTTCCACGTTCCAAGTTGAACGTGCTTGCCGTTGGTCACGAAGAATTGGTCGCTTTGTGATTCCAACGTCTGGCGGAGCATCAACAGGAATTTGATTAACGACGATTTGCCCGCGCTGTTTTTGCCGATAAGAATCGTAATCGGACGAATCCGCACGGTTATTGCCGCTTGAAATGCGCGGAAATTGCTGATGCTGATATTCGTAATCATATCCGAATTGCTATTCGACGACGGGAATAATCTTCAACGACTCGATTCCCCGGTCGTCAACGATTTTTACGCCGACGCGATTGTGTTTTCCTAGTTTGAACGGCAGCGAAGACGTTCCGTAATAGGCTTGGATTGCTTCTTCATCAATTTCCGCCTTCAAATTTTTCGCCAGCTTTGCCCAGCCTTCTTTTTCGCCTGCCATCGGGAAAAATACTTGATGCGGAAATAAACTGCGGCCGTCGTAATCGGTATCGAGCATCCACATGGCGATTTGTTCGGAACCACCGGATTCGATTTGGCCGGTCTTGGTGTTGTAGTAGTCGAATCCGTGAACCTCGACTTCCCACATACCTTGCTTGTCGCCGCGTTTGATCTGGCGCAATACCACGTCCGGCTGGCCGATGAGCCAGAAACTTTCGTTGCTCGTTCGCTTCTTTTTCAAATCTTCCGTGAGCAAATCCGCGTTCATTTGCGCCTTAAGCGTCGTAACGCCGGGCCAGTTCAATTCGTCAATGTCCTTGGCCGCTTCGGGATCAAATTGGAACGCGGCGAACACGATCAATTGCGGACGCGGCACGAGTTTGCGCGCTTCTTCCAAAGCCATCTCCACCTGCTTTTGTTCCAGCGGCGCGTGTTCCGGGCCGAAGGAAATGACGGCGCGTTGCCGGTCTTTTGCCGCGCCCTCGCGCAACTTGGCGACGCCTTCGTCATTCGGCCTGGTCTCGGCGTCGGCGTGCAACCAGCGCGTGCCGGAGAAAGGTTCGACACGGGAAAAATGAATCATCTGTCCACCCTTGCCACGGATGCCGGCGCGCAACAATTCGCTGCGCCACTCATCCTGGCGGATGGTTGCACCAGAGCGGGCGACTGATTCATCGGCGGGCATGGGCGCGGCGGATTCTTCGCCGGACAACTCGCCCGGCGACTTCACCATTGGCGCGGGGACGGCTTCCACGGTGAACGGGCCGGTTACGCGCGTTTTGCCGGTGTCACGAATCGGATCGTCATAAAGCGTTTCCGGCTCGGGCGGTTCGTTGTTAGCGATGCTCTTGAGCGTGACGTGTGGAACAGTTGTGTATCGCAGGCCACTGTCCACGCCTTCGTCGGGATGCGCCAGTTGAAAATAATCAAATACCGCCGTCATTAACCGCTGCTTGGCAAGCGTGAGCGCCACGCGCGACGTGTCGCACGTCAGCCAGCGGCGTCCCCATTGCTCGGCCACGAACGCCGTCGTGCCGCTGCCGCAAGTGATGTCCAAAACCAAATCGCCGGGGTCTGTCGCCATCAAAAGGCATCTTTGCACTACTTTGACATTCGTTTGGACGACAAAGATTTTGGGGTCAGTGAACTGTCCCGTCATTGTATCATCCCAAAAATTGTTAAATGCCTTCCATTCAAAATCGTCTGCAAACCGAACGTAGCGCAATGAGTTTTCAGCAACGTGCAAACGATTTGCTTTTGCTAACCGCTCCATGCCTTCAGGATAATTTGCTTTCCAGTGGGCGTTGCTTGGCGGTGAATAAATTTTGCCGCGAAATTTGAATGGCTGTGGCTCGCTTGCCGGGCCTTGCGAAATCAAACTATCAGGCCGATAAATTTTTCCGCCTTCCGGGAATGGCTTTTCACCACGAATCTCTTCCGCAGTCAGCCCCCTCATTTCACCGTTCCTTAATTGAACCCAGCGATAACCTTCCTCACCCATCAAACGCTTATTATCTGAAAACAGGGTGCGGAATTTGATTTTGTCCCTGCTCTTCGCATACCAAACCAAGTAATCTCCGGCGCGAGCAAGTGTGTTGGATTCAAACCCTGATGTTGTAGCGAATGAAACAACGGACACGAAATTCTTCGCTCCGAAAACTTCGTCGCAGATTTCCCGGACGTGATGCAAATTTTCATCCGAGATTTGCATGAAGACCGAGCCGGATTCGTGCAGGAGTTCGCGGGCGAGCAGCAGGCGGTCGCGCAGATAGCTCAAGTAGGAGTGCAGGCCCAGTTCCCAGGTGTCGCGGAAGGCTTTGACCATTTCGGGTTCGGCGGTCAGGTCGTCATCCTTGCCGTCCTTCACGTCGCGCTTGTTGACGAAGGGCTGGAAGTTCGAGCCGTATTTGATGCCGTAGGGCGGGTCGAAATAAAGCATCTGCACCTGCCCGGCCATGCCCTCTTTTTCCAGCAGCGAGTTCATCACCAGCAAACTGTCGCCCGCGATGAAGCGGTTGCTCCAGTTGTGCGCGTGCTTGTAAAACTCTATCGCCTCGCGCAACGGCGGGTTTTCCGTCTTGGAACCGAACAGGGAAAGTTGCGCGTAGTCGCTGCCGTTTTTCTTCCGCACGGCCTCGATGATGGCGCGCGGGTCAATGCGCTCGTGAACGTGGAGCGAGACGGTGGGAATCTCAAAGCTGGTGCGCTCGGCCTTGCCCGCCCAAACGAGCGTCGGGTCAAGGTGCGGATCGTAGGCGTAGGTCTTTTTCCCCTCGACCGCATCGGATTTGGCATCCACGAGGCCGACGGGCGGATTGTTGACGCGCTTTTTGCCCTTGTGCTCGTATTGCTCGACTGGCCGCTTCTTCGTCGTGCTGGATGTTTTCGCCATAAGAAATTGGCGTGACGTTACCAACAAGGCGGCGGGCAAACAAGCGCGGTGATTTTTCCCACGCGCGACTTTTGAAAACGGCTGGCGAGTTCAGCGGCGGGGTGGCGTGAGGCGAACCATGGTGCCGGGTTTTGTGATGTTGACGCCTTTGACTTTCAGCATCGCCTGGGCGAGCGCACGATGCTCGGCTGTGGCCAATTTTGGCGGGAGAATTTGCGCGAAGCGGCCTTCCATCTTGTCCATGCCGGGAACAGTGGTTTCGCCGAGATTGAAAAATTTTCCGTTTCCGCTGCGGATGATGGGCAGGAATTTTTGTTTCTGGCCGCTGTGTGATTCGCCCATGAGGACGATGACTTCCTGACGGTCGAACGCCTCGGACGGCGGTTCGGTCATGTCCAATTTCTCGCCGGGCGTGGCGGACTTCATCCAGGCTTCAAGCGCCATGACTGTTACCGTGGCGGCATGGGCGATACACACAAGCCGGGCGGTGGTGGCGAAAGCATCCTTCTCGCTGGCATCCACCAACGAAGCCGGGACGAACATGAGCGGCCCGTCCGCGCCAATCAGGAAAAGCGTTGGCGACATCTTTCCGCTGTTTCGCATACAAAACCCGGCGTAATGCTCGGCCTGTGCGAGCAAGTCGTCGAGGGTTTCGAGTTTGTCCGGTTGTTGCACTGGCGAGAAGGTGATGCGAGCGGCGCGAAAAGGCAAGATTGGGGACATGCGCGTAAATGTTCCGGCTTGTTATTCGTATGCCAACGACCATGTCCACACTAACGGCTTGGAAAACTTTTGGAGCCTGCTTAAACGCACGATCAAAGGCACATACGTTCATTGTGAGGCGTTTCACCTGTTTCGCTATCTGGACGAACGGACATATCGTTTCAATGAAAGGGAGTTGGCCGACGCCGGCCGATTTATTGGTGCAATGAGCGGCATTTCAAACCGACGTTTGACTTACGAACATTTGACGGGGAAAACAGCTTGAAAATTGAAATTTTATTTGCCGTTTTTGCGGTGTTTTCCGTGTCCGTTTCCATCGTGTCGCATGTTCGTTTTATGACCCGAAAGAATGTGGCGAATGGCTCCGACGAAGTTGCCGGCACCCTCATTTCCTTCAATGAATTCGGCCACTTGTTTCGGTCTTCCGCCAACGGAAGACGGCTTTTTCACGCAACAAATTTATTGACAAAATGGGGAAAAGTCAATAATTTATGGGAAGATGAACCGAGAGCGCGGGTTTGTTATGACTGGAATGTCATACCCCCTACGCCCTCGGCCACTCACCAGTGAGTTTGGGCTGACGTGTGACCGCCAGTTCCAACGCGATAGGCGCACCGGCTTACTTGGAAAGCAAGCGGTGCGTTTTTCGTTCCCCACAATGCACTGGTAAAATTCATTCGATTTATGCGGTTGTCACCGCGCTAAACTTTTTGGTCTTTTGATATACATTGCGATTATGGCCGGCGCTGCCTTCCACTTTTGCAATCTCGCCGATTTTGCATAACGCCCATAGAGCATTGCTAAAATCGGTATTTTTTGTGGCAAAGCCAGGCCACTTCTGATTGCAATAATCAAAAATATCTTTCGTGCCAAACCGATCTGGAAATTGCTGAATGGCTAGTCTTGCTGCCAGCGAAAAAGATTTCGGGCGCGTTGACGAATCTGAAACACGCGGATTTTTTTCGTCGCGGAGAATTGTTAAATGGCCGTTCGCTGTTGAACCGCCGCTTGCCGAGCCTGATATGAGCAGCTTTTCAAACTCAGCCGGCGAACGGTTTGTGCCATCCGTAACCTGCTTAACCAATTCATGCTTTTTGTTAGCAGCCGTCCATAATGCCGTTCTAAGCCATCTGCCGTCCGGCTGTATTTCAGGATTGATGCGCTTGATTTCAGCTTCTACGTCAACAGTGGTAAAACGCGGCTTCGTAATTTGTTTAATAGCAGCCCGCAGCATATCCGCCTTTGTGCCATAGCCGGAGATGCTTCTTGGAGGATTTGACACGCCGAGTGAGCCACGAACCGCATCAAGTAGAACTTCGTTCGCCTTAATCCGCTTTTGGCGAATCTTAATTTCCTTTTGGTCTGTTTCAATTTCGGCTGTCAGCTTGGTTAGCAAGCTGTTCAACTCGGGCTGTATGTTCGATGTTTGCATATCGTTGAAAGAGGTTTCACCAAAAACAAACCATTGTCAACAGCGAACATGAAAATAAATTTGAATTGGACACACAACCCGTCGTTTCGGTTCGTTCGTTCGTTCGTTCTTCCAATTCATATTTTGCGTGTGTTTGTGCGGAATACCCAATAAAATGCACTATTTTCCGCAATTCCTAGGGGCCTGAAATGTCGGTTCTACCACCGGAAGTGTTTGTGAACAGTTGTGAACAACTTTTTCCTCCATTGTATGCGTCAAGTGATTAAATACACTGTTTTGCGTCGGTTGACCGCAATCTAGGCACTTCTGGTTTTTTTGGTTTTCGGTTTGATGGTCCAAAACTCTTTGGCGTCGGCCTGTTTCACCAGACCCTTGTAATGGCGCTGGATTATGTCGGGGCTGTTGCCGGCCCAGGCGGCGGTTTTGCCCTCGTGCTGGAAAGAGGCCAGATGATTTGAAATTCCGGTGTGCCGCAGAATGTCAGGCGTCCAGGGTTTCAACGCCTTCCGCTGCTGCTTCGCTTCGTCCGTTTCCTCACCGGCGGGTTTGAGGTCGGGATTGCCAAAGCCAGCGGCCAGTTTCACCGCGTCAAAATCTTTGCGCCAGTTGGTGCCACGGAACGGGGTTTTGGCGGCGGCATGGGGTTTGAGCCAGTCGAGCAGGTTGGCTGTGAGCGTGGTTGGAGTGTTTTCTTTGCCCTTCTTGGCCTTCTTACCCTTCTTGCCTTTTTTGCCTTTCGCAACGATTTCGACATTCTCGGTCAGGCAGGCCATGTCCACGATCCGCCGTTGCCGCATCTTCGCCATTTTAGCGCCGATGGTGACGGTTCCGGCCTCAAGGTCAATATTGTCCCATGTGATGCGGGCCAGTTCGGTCGGGCGGATGGCCGCAAACAGCGCCAGCGTGACGTAGGGAACGAGTTTGCCCTTTTTGTAGGTGGCGGCAACGTCCAGAAGCTTGCGGACTTCGGCAAGGTTCAAGATGGCCGGCTCCACATCGTCGCGTGTGCCGCGCCGCCGGACGGTCTTCTTGGCTGGATTGGTGAGGCAGTATTGCTTCTCCATGCTCCAGCTAAAGAAGCTGGAGAACGACCGGCGATTGTCCTCGCGGGTGCTGTCGGTCACGCCGGGCTTCGCGGCGGCTTCGGCAACGTGCGCGGGTTGGATGTCCGAAACGAGTTTGTCCGAGAATTTTCGGACGAGAAAACCAACGCGGGTTTTGAGTCCCCTGAGGCTGGCATCGCGCAGTCCAGCGTTTTTCTTGGCAGCAAGAAATTCGGTGAACGCATCGCTGACGGTGATTGTTTTCAGCGGTTCGCGGTAGTTTTCCTTGAAGAAGCGAATGGCCAGCGTCATCGAGCGTTCGCCGAGATCGGCGAAGCAGTGCTCGGCCTCGGCTTCCTGGGCGGGCGTCAGGCGCGTGGTGGTGATGCGTTTTTCGGGCGCGAAATTGAGGGCTTCAATTTCGAGTTGCTGTTTGCGGGCGAGTGCTTCAGGCTGCGTCTTGTAATTTTCGCGGATGCGGACGCCGCCGAGGGTCGTGCCGGCGACGCGGTAGGCGGTGGTTTTATTCGGGTTTTCAAATGGATTTATGACAAAAGCGCCGCGAGTTTTCATACCTCTATAATGGCAAATATAAAGGCAAATGTCCAGATAAAAGTTAAAAATAGTGATAAATAAAGGGTTCCGTGATATGGTCAATGCCCTTTTAAGGCATTGGTCCAGGGTTCGAGTCCCTGCCAACCCACCATTCCACCTTGATTTTTTTCGCGCGGCAAGCCGTCCGGTTTCACGGCGGAAAGCGGAGGCGGGCGGTTCAGCAAACGACGCGCAGTTTTTCGCGCTCCACCGAAAATTTCGCGGGCAGTTTCCCGATCCATTCCCCGTCCAGCTCAAAACCCGATTCCCCGGTCAATTCAAACGCCGCCGCGCGAAAGCGCCGCACCAGTTTCTCCGGCAGCTTCCTGCGTGCGACAAAATCCGGCGCACAGCGCAGCAGCGTCCGGAAATCCACGCGCGGCAATACGCAAACCTCCAGCAGCCCGTCGCGTAAATCGGCCTGCGGGAAAATTTCAAACGGTCCGCCGTAAAATTTTCCACTGCCGACCAAAACCAGTTCGCCGGTGAATTTTTGGCCGGTGGGGCGGGCGTCCTCGCGGGCCGAGATTTGTGGTTTCTTTTCGCGCAGGGCCTTCAGCCCGGCGACGACGTAGGCCAGCGGCCCGACTGTTTTCTTGTGCCGCCAGTCCACCAGCTCGATCGCCCGCGCGTCGAGGCCGGCACCGGCAAGCTGGATGAAATAACGCCGTTCGATTTTGTCGTTGGCGGAAAATTCCACGCGCGGCAGGTCAATTTTCATCCCGCTGCCGCGCCGCAAAATTTCCCAGGCGAGTTCGAGCCGCGCCGGTATTTTTAATTCGCGTGCGAAAACATTCACCGTTCCCAGCGGCAGCACGCCCAGCCGCGCCCGCACAAAACCGTCCGGCGCGTCGCCGAGGCCGTTGAGCACCTCGTTGACCGTGCCGTCGCCGCCGGCGGCCGCAATCAGATCGTATCCCTCGCCGACCGCCTCCGCCGCGAGCCGCCGCGCGTCGCCGGGCGCGGCGGTGGCCTTCAACGCGCACTGTGAGCCGATGTCGTCGAGCTGGCGGCGGAAATGCCGGGCCTTGTTGCCCCGGGCCGCCGGATTGAAGATGACGCAGATGCGCACGGACCAGATGATTTCCACCGCCCGCCGTTAGTCGAGCAGAAACCAGCGCCTTTGCTTGCGCCGGCGGCGGATTTTTCCGAAACTGGCAGCGTGAACGACTCAAAACACTGGACGGTTCCCAAATGGCCGTTTCTGCTCGGCGACGCGCTGCTGCTGGCGTCGGCGGCCTGTCTCATCCAGCACGCGCCGCATCCGATTGGCCGGTGGGAAACCCTCACCGCCGCCGCCTGCGTGGCGCTCGGCGCGATTCTCGGCGCGCTGCCGTTCATTCTCGATTACCGCGCCATCGTCAAGGTCATCGAGGCCGGCGCGCTCGGCTCCATCGCCGAAAAAATCCAGAACCTCGAAAAGCTCGCCGCGCAAATCTCCTCCGCGACGAACGAATGGACCACCGCCCAGACACAGGCCGAAAAAACCGCCGCCGGCGCGAAGGAAATTTCCGACAGGATGGCCGGGGAAGTCCGGCAATTTTCCGAGTTCATGCAGAAGATGAACGACAGCGAAAAGGCCGCGCTCCGGCTGGAGATTGAAAAATTCCGGCGCGGCGAGGCCGAATGGCTGCAGGTGCTGGTGCGCGTCCTCGACCATGTTTTCGTGCTGCACGCCGCCGCCGCGCGTTCCGGCCAGCCCAAGCTGGCGGAGCAAATCGCCAGTTTTCAAAACGCCTGCCGCGACGCCGCGCGCCGCATCGGCCTCGTGCCGTTCAGCGCCGAGCCGGGAGAACCGTTCAATGCCGAGCGCCACCAGGCCGTCGGCGGGGAAGAAAAACCGCCCGCCGGCGCCGTGGTCGCCGAGACCGTCGGCGCGGGCTTCACATTTCAGGGACGCCTTTTGCGTCCGGCGCTGGTGCGGCTGTGCGAAGAAAATCCGCCAACCGAACCCGCACCCGTCGAATCCGCCCCGGCCAATCCGCCGGAAGACGAAAATCCGGAGAAACAACTCCCGCTCGGTTCGCCGGATTAATATCCATCGTGGCAGCCGGCGTGAGCCGGCTCATTTCTTTTGAAAATGGAGCGGACTCACGTCCGTTGCCACGGAATTTCCACCGTCCGTCGCGCGGACAGAAAATGCAGCCAGCCGTGGGTGACCGGACGTGAGTAAATTTTCGCCAGCGCGCCCGCATAAAGCTTCAATTGCGGTTCGTAGGTTTTTGCCTTCTCCGCCAGTTCGTCCGCGCGAACCCGATCCGTCTTGAAATCCAGCAGCCAGATTTCCTTTGGCAGCAGCACCACCAAATCCGCGACGCCCTGCACGACGACAAATTCATTTGAGGTAGGAACGCCGCGCTGCGGCGTCCGGTCGTCGCAGCGCGGCGATCCTACCAACGCGTCCAGTTCCGTCGGGCTGAACCTGGCCGTGAACGGCAATTCCCGCTTCACGAAATCCGGCGGCTGCGCGCGGATTTTTCTGCCCGGCGGCGAATCCCAGAAATCCGCCAGCGCGTCCAGATCCAAGACCGCGCGTTCATCCGCCGACAAAATTGCCTCCCGCTCCAGCCGCCGGGCCTCCGCTTCGAGCGCCGCCCGATCGCCGGTTTTTTCCAGCGCGACGTGCTGGAGAAACTTGTGATGCGCCGTTCCCGCCTCCGCCGCCGACAATTTCGGATTTGATTCCGGTGGGGCGGGCGTCCCCGCGGGCCGCTTCCCTGAAAACGGAAGGCTGAAAACCGGCTCCGCTTCCTCGTCCAGCTCCTCCGCCGCGCGCCGCAATTCCGTGACCGACGACTTGGCCTTGCGCCGCGTCGCCGCCGCGAACGGATATTCCCGCTCCAGCCTGGCCCGGAGTTTTTTTGCCGTCGCGTCGTCGAGTGCGGGAAATTCAATTTCCACTTTGCGCTTTCCGCCTTCCGCTTTGCCGCCCGGCTCCGCGTCGTCCGCGATCCGCCAGCGCAAATCCGGCAACTCGCCTTCCGTCGCGCTTTTAACTTTGAACGCGGAACTCTGAACGCTGAACCAAAGCCCGACCCAGTCGGCGAAGCTTTTCGCGCCGGCGATTTTTCGCGGCGTGATGGCCGCCGGCTCGTTCCAGGTTTCCAGCCACTTTTTTTCCGAGACGGCGCCGCTCAAGATCAGCGTGTCACGGGCGCGGGTCACGGCGACGTAAAACAGCCGCAGCTCCTCGCCGCGCAGTTCGCGGCGCTGCCGGCGTTGCGCGAGCCAGTGCGGCAGGCTTGGATAACGCCCGCCCGTTTGCGGCGGCTGGACGCGCGGGCACAGCCCGAACTGTTCGTCCAGAATAATTTCACTGCGGAGGTCCTGCTCGTTGAAGCCTTTTGCCAGGTCGGCGACGACCACGACCGGAAATTCCAGTCCCTTGCTTTGGTGAATGCTCATCAGCCGCACGGCGTTTTCGTCCGCGCCCGGCGCGACCTCCGGTTCGGCCCCGGCTTCGCGCTGCGCCTCGATGAATTTCAAAAAGCGGAACAGCCCCTGCCGCTGGAACTGGTCGAACCGCTGCGCCAGATTGAGAAATTGCTCCACGTTCGCCCGCCGTTGCGCGCCGCGCGGACGCGATTGCAGCCAGTCGGCGTAATGCGTTTCCGCCAGCACCTCTTCGAGGCATTGCGAGAGCGAAACCTGCCGCGCCAGCTTCCGCCAGCGGGAAAACCGCTCGAGAAAGCGATCCGCCTTTGCCAATGCGTTTCCGCTCTCCGCTTTCCGCTTTCCGCCTTGCCCCTCGCGCCAGCGGGCCAGCGCCGTCCAAAAATGAACATCCTTCGCCGCCAGCCGGATCTCGGCCAGTTCGTCGAGCGAGCAGCCGACCAGCGGCGAGCGCAGCACCGCGAGACACGGCACGTCCTGCAACGGATTGTCGAGCAGTTGCAGCAGGCTCAACAAGTCCAGAACCTCGCCGGTTTCGTAAAATCCGCCGCGCGCCACGACCAGCGGCACGCCCGCTTGCTCGAATTCCCTGGCAAAAACCTCCGCCTTGCCCGCCGGCGATCGCAGCAGCACCGCCATGTCGCGCCAATCGGCGGCGCGGAGGATCTTTTTGCCGTCGTCCCAGATTTGGTGGCCGGAACTTTTCAATTCGCACAAACGCAGCGCCAACAACCGCGCTTCCTTGGCGGATTCCTCCAAATCCGTCCAATCGCTGTTTTCGTTCCCGGAAATTTCGGCCGGCTTCGTTTTCAGGCGCAACAGCAGCACCGCGCGCGGTTCGTAGTTGGTGGGGCGAGCGTCCCCGCGAGCCGTTGCCGGCAAACGGCTGTCATTCTGGTTCGGCTCGCCGGGAGTCTCGCCCCGCCGTTTACCGAATTTCAATTTTGCCTCCTCGTCGTAATTCACGCCGCCGATTTCCTCGCGCATGAGCGGCGCGAACAGTGAATTGACAAAATTCAAGAGCGATTCCCGGCTGCGGAAATTTTCGGCGAGCGGAATCGTCTGCCCGTCCCCGCCGCGCCAGCTTTTGGCGTAGTCGCGGAAGATTTTCGGATCGGCCAGCCGGAAGCGATAGATGCTCTGCTTCACGTCGCCGACAAGAAATCGGTTTGCCTCCGTGCCATCGCGGCTCAAAGCCTGGATGATTTTGTCCTGCGCGGCGTTGATGTCCTGATATTCGTCCACGAAAACGAAGCGCAGCTTGTCGCGCCACCGCTTTGCCGTCGGAGTTGGTTCATCCTTCTCAAAATCCCAGAGCAGCTTCAAGGCGAACTGCTCCAGATCGTGAAAATCCAGGACGCCGTCGTCGCGTTTGCGCGCGGCAAAACGCGCGGCAAAATTCTGCGCCAGCCGCAACAGCGCCGTCATTTGCCCGCGAACCCAGTTCCAATCCTCGCCCAGCGGGTCGCGGCCATCCTTGATCGTCGCGACCGAGGCGAGAAATTCCGCCTCCTGGAACAAATCTTCCAGCGGCTTGCGGAGAACGGTTTTCCGTTTCGCCGGCCAACTGGCGTCGGCGGAGAGAATTTCCCCCAAAACTTCCGCCGCGAGATCGCGCGAAAACTCGTTTTGCAACCGCTTAAAAATTCCCAGCAATTCGGCGGCCTTCTCGTTGCCGGACTTGAGTTCTTCCAGAACCGGCAGCCATTCGTCGCGCCAATCTTGAATCGCGGCGGGCAGCCATTTTTGCCAGTCAGCGGGTTCGGTGGCGGAAAAATTTGCAATCTGCCCCGCGAGCCAGCCTTCGGCGTCGGGCCGCGTCTGCGCGTAGTGGTGCAGGCGCAACACCAGCGAGCGGATTTTTTCATCGCGCGCGCCGCCGTAGGTTTGAATCAGGCTTTGCACCGACGCGGCGAATTCGTCCCGGCCTTCGTATTGTTCCTGCAACACCGCCTCCAGCGTCTCATCGGCCAGCAGCCGTGCCGCGCCCTCGTCGAGCACGGCGGGTTGCGGGTCGAGGCCCAGCTCGTAAAAATGTTCCCGCACGAGCTTGAAGCAAAAGCCGTGGAGCGTGCCGATGTGCGCGGCGTCAAAGAGCGCGAGCTGCCCGGCAAAAAAGGAATCGCCGGGATTTTCCCGCGATTTTTCCTCCAGCGCGCGGCGGAGGCGCTGCTTCATCTCGGCGGCGGCGGCCTCGGTGAAGGTGACGACGAGGATTTCGTCCAGCGCGGCGCGGTCGCTGCCGATGCAATCGAGGCAGCGTTCGACGAGCGTGTGCGTCTTGCCGGTGCCCGCGCCGGCCATGACCAGCACGTTGCCGCGCGCGCGGACCGCCTTCAGTTGCGACTCCGTGAGCAAATTATTTTTGCGCGGCGATTCCATTCAATATTGTTCGGTCTGAAATCAACGCGGGCACGTTGAAATTTCGCTTTCCATCGTAAAGCGGAAGGCGTAAATCGTAAATCACCATGTCAGAAGGTATGCGCCTCAAAGACCAGCCCGTCAGCCAGCGGCCGCGCGAACGGCTCGCCGCGCTGGGCGCGGACGCCTTGAGCCACGCGGAATTGATCGCGATCCTGCTGCGCACCGGCTTGAAGGGCGCGAACGCCGTCGAAATCGGCAGACAGCTTTTGCAGAAGTTCGGCTCGCTCCAGTCGCTCGCCAGGGCGTCGGTCGCGGATTTGCAGAAGGTCCGCGGCATTGGGCGCGACAAGGCGGTGACGCTGATGGCGGCGTTCGCGCTCGCGCACCAGATGGCGAGGGAATTGCAGGACGAATCGCCCGTGCTCGACCATCCCGAAAATGTCGCCGCCCTGCTGCGTGCGAAAAATCTGGTGAAGAACGTGGAGACGCTTCAGGTGTTGTGCCTCAACACGCGCCGCCGGCTCATTCGCGTGGACGAGGTCACTGACGGCACGATTGACACGCTGCTGGTGCATCCGCGCGAGGTGTTCAAATCCGCCATCGCCGCCAACGCCGCCGCCGTGGTGCTGGCGCACAATCATCCCAGCGGCGACCCGACGCCGAGCGAGGCCGACATCAAGGTGACGCGCGATCTCATCCGCGCCGGGCAGCTTTTGAAGATTGACGTTCTCGACCACGTCATCATCGGCCGCGCCACGCCGGAACGGCCGAAGGATTACGTCTCGCTGCGCGAGCTGGGATATTTTTACGCGTGAAATGTTTCCGTGATCGGGCGATGCGAGAACATCGGCGGAATGTCACAACCAGAAGCCAGCCCTTTGCCACTTTCTTCCCGGCACAAGATTTCCTGCGAATGCAAATGATTCCAGTGCAATGCTGATTGACGAACTGAGTCCTGACATTTCGGTCGCGCGTCGAGAGGCGGTCTGGCCGTGCCCGGATGATAAATCTGTTCACGCCCAATCGGATTCCAGCACTGCAAAATCCCGATTCGACACGGCAAAGTCGGATTGCGGGACAGCGGAGTCCAGTTCCAGCGCGGGGGAGTCGGATTGCGGGACAGTGGAGTCCAGTTCCAACGCGAGGGATCCAGATTGTGAGACGCGGGAGTGATATTCCAATGCGATGGAGTCGGATTGTGAGACGTGAAAATGATATTCCAACGCGATGGATTAAGATTACAGTGCGCCGGAGTCCTATTCCAACACTGTGGAGTAATATCAGTGCAAGATAGAGTTGGCTTTTTACAATAGAATAATTGCGTTCCGAGCGCTAAAATTGTATTATCACACTTCGTATATGGCATATCTGGTGACAATTCAGTCGTCTAAAAAATAGAATTTGCCAATAAAACCGGCATTTATATGAACACAACTCAAATTTCAGTTTCCATTCAACCATTGCCCAATCGCGCCCTGCTGGCCACCGCTTTGGGAAACGACGTGCGCTGGCAAATTCTCAAGGAATTGAGCGGCGGCGAGCCGCGCATGGTGATGGAGCTGGCCAAAATAATTGGATGCAGCCGCGATGCGGCGTCCAAGCAACTGGCCGTGTTGCGCCGGGCGGGAGCGGTGGTGCAGGGACGCGGACGGCTCTATTCCATTCCCAAACAATATCTGCCGCAGCCCGGCCAGCCCGTCGTGGATTTCGGCCATTGCCTGCTCCGGCTGGATGCGGGGGGATAAATCCAGCGCCGTAGGCGCGGCATATTTGTAGAATTCAAAATAAAAACGAACAAAGCTCCGTCAGGAGCGACATCGTCTGCAAACAGAATGGTGGGGCGAGCGTCCTCGCGAGCCACAACTATTTTCGGAAACCGGCTCGCGGGAGTCTCGCCCCACCGGACTATGCCGTTGCTGACGGGGCTGGTTCAGGCTGGAAGTTTTTCCGTGTGCGTAATGGTGCAGAATGTCGCAGCCAAAAGCTCTTTGCGACTTTCAACTCGGTGTAAAATTTTCATGTGGGATTGACGAATTAGATAACTTCACTGATTATCTGAAGCATGATTTGGCTCAACGCCTTACAATTTCTACTGAATGCATTTTTGGCATTTGTAGCATTTCATATAACGGTTTACCCGGTGGACAAGGAGCGTGAAAAACTAAAAATCCTTGTCCTTTATATCATGATCGTTGTTTGCATTTTGGGTTCTGGAGCTCTCAGCATTTATCAGTATAAAGATGCAGAAAAAAAGGAAACCGAAAATGGAAAGCGGTTTGCCACTTTTCAAACCAATATTCTTCAAAACACGGAAATCGAGAAAAAAGAACTGAGCACAAAGATTGACATTGTAACAACCAATTTGGTGGTCATCAATGCGCTTCGGCAACGATATGAAAATCTCGTAACTTACATCGTAACAAATCAATCTTTTAATCCAGAAGCGCGACAAAATATTATTGAAGCTGACAAGACAAATATTGAAGTTCTTAATTCCGAGCTTGAAGATTTGAATACTTGGGAGGCAGGATTGAGGGCAAAATTGAGGGACGAACGCGCTTCATTTCAAATTCAACACGAGAACCAGTCAAGGGAATGGCAAACTAATTACCTAAAAGCTATTCCAAATTTTGATTATACCATCAGAAAGCTTTTGGCCTTGGCTGAAAAAGTAGCTGCTTTGAGGGGGGATAAAGTCGTTTCAAATTATCATGGAATGCCGTCCATCTTAAATCCAGACGATCCGAATATCGTGGACATAGTGGAAATTAGGCTCCAAACAACCGCAAATTGGGATTTTAAGGTTAATTTTTTTACCCGAGCTAGTCATGGGACGCAGTTAAACATTTACTCAAGTGGCGGAAACTTTGCCATTAGCTCTGCGGGCGATGGTGAATTGGGTATCGTGCATCTTCCCGACGTGCAGTTCAATCTTCCGGCCAGTGACTACAGGAAGTTAATTGATGAAAAAATGGAGGAGTTAATAGGGAGTGAAGATTTAATAGTTTTCAAAGATAACGCACCTTAACGAAGCTAGAGCCAAAAATAAAACTGGGCAATTCATGCGTGAGCATGGAAAGACGCGTTAAACAATCTCCACCGGACATTTCGGCAGGGCGTCGAGAAAGGACTGGCCGTATCGCTTCGTCAAAACCCGGTTGTCCAAAACCACGATGGTGCCGGGGATGCGCTTCCAGCTTGTCAATTTGACGAACATCGGCAACATTGGCTTGTCATGAGCGCAGCACAAGCCACAGCGGAGGTTTTTGTCACGGCCTTCAAAAGTTTGAAGCGCCGCGAGCGCGAAGCCGTGTTCGAACGCCTGCTGGCGGATGATGATCTTTCCGAGGACATTGCCGACACGCTGGCGTTGGAAGCGCGCCGGCATCAACCGCGCCAGTCTTTCCGCCAAACGTTGAAGGAACTGAACATTCGTGTGTGAGCTGGCAGATTGAAATCTCGCGCGACGCACGCAAGGAACTTGAACGGCTTCCAGCGCAAATTCAGACGCGCATCGCCAAAGCCATCATCGCATTGGAGGAAAATCCTTTCCCGCACGGTTGCAAAAAGTTGAAAAATCGCGATGGCTTTCGCATCCGTATCGGCGATTACCGGGTTCTTTATTTTGCCGATGCGAAGCTGAAGCAAATCATTGTCGGCGTCATCGGCCATCGGCGCGAAGTTTACCGGGATTGATTTTTCACACAATCTCCACCGGACATTTCGGCAGGGCGTCGAGAAAGGCCTGCCCGTATTGCTTCGTCAAAACCCGGTTGTCCAAAACCACGATGATGCCGGTGTCGGTCTTGGTGCGGATCAGGCGGCCGACGCCCTGCCGGAATTTCAGGATGGCCTCGGGCAGGGAAAATTCGCCGAAGGCATTGCCGCCGCGCGCCTCAATCGCCTCGAGCCGCGCCTCGATGAGCGGATGGTCCGGCACCGCGAACGGCAACCGCGTGATGATGACGTTGGAGAGCGCCTCGCCTGGCACGTCCACGCCCTGCCAGAAACTGTCCGTGCCGAAGAGCACCGAGTCCGTGTCGTCCTTGAATTTCTCCAGCATCGTGGAGCGCGGTGTGCCGGTGCCCTGCACGAAACACGCGATGCCCAGCTCGTTGAAAAACGGCTCCATGCGCTCGGCAAGCTCCCGCATGAGCTTGTAATTGGTGAACAGCACGAACGCCTTGCCGTGGGTCTGCTTGACGAAGTGCCCGATCCAATGTTCGAGCGCGTCGGCGTAGCCGGCCTCGCGCGGGTCGGGCATTTTTTTGGCGACGAACAGTTTCATCTGCCGCTCGTAATCGAACGGCGTGCCGACTTGAAGTTTTGTCGCCGACTCGGCTCCGACTCGGCGGGTGAAATAATTGAGACCAGAGGCGGAACGCTTGGCGGAGTCAGCAGTCAGTGGTCTGTAGCCAGCAGCTTTGGACTTCGGGCGCGCTGCTGCTGACTGCTGACCACTGACTGCGGCTTGTGTCGCCAGCGTCGCGCTGGTCATGATGATGCTCGTGTCGCTTTCGAACAACCGGCGGCGCAAAAATTCGGCGACATCCACCGGCGCGGCGTTGAGCGAAAGATTTTGGCGCGCCTTGCCGCTGCGCTCGACCCAATAAACATGATCGCCGGCGCTTTGTTCGAGGAAAGCCTTCACCTCGTCGCGCAGCTCGGCCAGCCGGCGGTTGCATTCGACCAGTTCCTGCCCGATGTCCTTGTCCTCGCTCAATTTGATCAGCTCGCTGACGGCTTCGCGCAGGCGCTGGATCGGCAGCGTGACGTTGTCCTTCACCAATTCGGCGCGGCGGATGCGCAGCTCGGTCCAAGCGCGCCGGCGTTCGGCGGTTTCGCCGCCGCCAAATCTAGTTTTGCCGGCGGATTTCTGAATTTCCTCGCACGCGGCCTCGACGTTCTCAAAAAACTTGTCGGCTTCGCTCAAGATGTCGGCGACCAGTTTCACGGCGTTTCCACTGCGCAGCGTGGCGAGCAGGCCTTTTTCCGTGCGCGGATTCCAGAGCCGGTTCAGTGAGTAACGCACCTGCCCGGACGATACGCTCAAGCCGATGTGCCGCGACGCGACATGCTCCATCTGGTGCGCCTCGTCGAAAATCACGAAGTCGTTTTTGAAGAGAATTCCGCCCTCCTGCTCCTCGTCAATGCCACCAAGCAGCGTGAAAAACAGCGTGTGGTTCAACACCAGCACGTCGGACGAGAGAAATTTGTTCCGCGCGCGCTGGAAATAGCAGACGCCGTGGTCCTTGGCAAAATCGGATGGAAATCCACAAACTTTCGGCGAGCACAGCCCGCGTTCGGAACAGACCTGCGCCCACACTTTCGGGTCCGGCTCGACATCGAAGTCGGACAGGCTGCCGTCCTTGGTTTCCTTCGACCATTCGTAGATGCGCTGCAATTCCTCGGCCTCGGACGAGGTGAACAAATTGCCGCTTTGCTGCATCGCCTTTTGCAGCCGGCGCGTGCAGAGATAATTCGCACGGCCCTTGAGCATCGAGTAGCTGAACTTCACCGGCTCCGGCAGCGCGCCGAGCACATCCGCGAGCATCGGCAGATCTTTTTCCGTGAGCTGTTCCTGCAAATTGATGGTGTGCGTCGAGATGATGGCCTTTTTTTTCTCCGCGACGGCGAACAGAATCGCCGGAACCAGATACGCCAGCGACTTGCCGACGCCGGTGCCGGCCTCGACGGCAAGGTGCTCGCGGTTTTGGAGCGCGCGCGCCACCGCCACGGCCATTTCCTGCTGCTGCGGGCGGAACTCAAAGTTCTTGGCGTGCGACAGAATGCCCGTCGCCGAAAAGATTTGTTCGACCTGGGAAATCAAGTCCGCGCCGATGGGCTGGTTTTCGACGATGGAAATCATTTCAGCGGCGCGCTGTTCAAAACGACTTTCAGCGCCGAGGTTTTTCCCGGCGCGAGCAAAATCTTGTTCTGCTTCACGTTGCCGGATTCCACGCAGACCATTTGCCGGTGTTCCGCCGGGTCGAAGTCGTCCGGCAGCTTCTGCGTTGTCCACGGATTCCAGACGACGGTGGATTGGGAGTTGAACTTCTCCACGCGAATCGTCCGCCGAAATTTTTCATCGCGGATTTCCACCGTGCCGGTGTGATTGGGATAAACGCGGTTGGTTTCCTTCGTGATTTCCAGCACGGAATCATTTTCCACCTTGCGCGCGCCGCCGGCTCCGGCGGCAAAATCGTCGAACGGTGTGCCCTGCAAGCCGGCAAGCAAAACCGCGCCGATGTCGCCGACGTGAAAATAGGTGTGCAGACAATTTTCTATTTCCATCGCTGCCGCCGAATGGTTCACGGCGGTCAATTCCATCGTCAGCTTGTCGGCGACGGTGACGACAAATTCCGTCTGCAGCTTTTTCCATGCCTCGCGCCCGGAAGTTTCCGGCAGGCGAAAATGCAGCGTCACCGAGCCGTCCGTTGCCGCGGACGTCTTGACCAGTTTCCATTCCATGATGCGCGCGAAGCCGTGCGATGGTTCGCCGTCGCGGTTGCCGAACCACGGAAAACAAACCGGCACACCGCCGCGGATCGGCTTGCCCGGCGCGAACCAGCTCTTGGCGCTCATGAATAGCAGCGGCGGTTCGCCATTTTTCTGGAAGCTGGTGACGTGCGCGCCGTTCAGATAGATTTCCGCCGTGCCGGATTTGGCGGTGACGATGATTTTCAGCAGGCCGCCGTTGCCTTTGGTCACGGCGACCCGGCCCGGAATTTCGTGTTTCCGCAATTGGCCTGAAATGGAGGAGCTTGCCATACCGGTGTTTTTTATCACACGCGGCGGAAAGGCGCAGCCATTTTGTGCGCCGGATTTGCCATTGACTTTTCATCGGCGGCGGCCAGCATGAAACCGTCGAAGGCGTTTCAACTCAAAAACACTGAAACCTTATGAATGAAAATGTTCCTCCACCAATCGGCGTCGCCCCCCAACCCAAAACCTCCGCGCTGGCGATCTGGAGTCTGGTGCTGGGCATACTAGCACTTCTGTTTTTGCTGGTTTGCATCAGTCCGTTATTCGCCATTCCAGGGGTTATCTGCGCCCATTTGGCTTATTCCCGCATCAAGCGTTCAGGGGGTGCGCTCGAAGGCCAGGGTATTGCGCTGGCCGGGTTGATCACCAACTATGTTAGCATCGGAATGTCGGTCTTTTTGGTGCCGATGATGCTGGCCATTGCCATTCCCAATTTTGTAAAAGCCCGCGCCACTTCCCAAGCCAATGCCTGCATCAACAATCTTCGCCAGATTGACGCGGCGAAAAACGAGTGGGCTTTGGAAAATAACAAAACGAACGGCACGCCGGTGACCGTGGCGGACATCAAGCCCTTCATCAAGCTGGACGCCAGCGGGAATCTTCCCAAGTGCCCGGCGGGCGGAACTTACACAATCGGGGTGATTGGCGAACCTCCGACGTGTTCGCTTGGCACGACCGTTACGCCGGCCCATGTTTTGCCATAGTAACTTTTCAGCCCGCAAATAAATCCATCTGCGGCGGCGGGGTGAGGGATTTTAATTTTTCACGATCCTGCTGGCGGCGCGGCTGGCGCACCGTGCCTTCCGGCGTGAGTTCGGATTCTTCCAAATTGCCAAGAATCTGCTTCGCGCGTTCCAACACTTCCTTCGGCACGCCCGCCAGACGTGCGACCTGGATGCCGTAGCTCTTGTCCGTGCCGCCCTCGACGATTTTGCGGAGGAACACAATCTGGTCGTGCCACTCGCGCACGGCGACGTTGAAATTTTTCAATCGCGGCAGCCGCGCCGAAAGCTCGGTCAACTCGTGATAATGCGTGGCGAAAAGAGTTTTCGCGCCGACTTGATTGTGCAAAAACTCCACGATGCTCCACGCCAGCGACAGGCCGTCAAACGTGCTGGTGCCGCGTCCGATTTCATCCAGCACGACGAGGCTGCGCGGCGTGGCATTGTTCAAAATGTTCGCCGTCTCGGTCATTTCAACCATGAACGTGGATTGCCCCCGCGTCAAATCATCGCTTGCACCGATGCGCGTGAAAATGCGGTCCACCAGGTCAATCCGCGCCTCCGCCGCCGACACAAAACTGCCGGTGTGCGCGAGCAGCACGAGCAGCGCCACCTGCCGGATGTAGGTGGACTTGCCCGCCATGTTCGGCCCGGTGATGAGCGCGATCTGGGCAAATTTTATTTCCGTAGCAGCCGACGTGAGTCGGCTCTGACTTATTTCCGTTTCTTCAGAATGAGCGGACTCACGTCCGCTGCTACGAAGCAAAGTGTCATTCGGCACGAAGCGTTCCTCGACGAGCTGCTGCTCCAAAACCGGATGGCGGCCGTCGCGAATTTGAATGACGCCGTCGCCGGCAACCTGCGGACGGATGTAATTATGCAGTCGCGCTGTTTCTGCGAACGATGCCAGCACGTCCAGTTGCGCCAGCGCGGAAGCCGTTTGCTGGATTTTCGGCAACTGACCAAGCACTTCCTCGCGCACACGCTGGAACAACTCGTATTCCAGTTTCACGCTGCGCTCCTCCGCGCCGAGGATTTTGCCCTCCATTTCCTTCAGCTCCGGCGTGATGAATCGCTCGCCATTCGCGACGGTCTGCTTGCGATGATAATGTGCTGGAACTTTGTCGAGATTCGATTTGGTGACTTCGATGTAATAACCGAAAACGGAATTGAACCGCACCTTCAGCGAAGAAATTCCGGTTGCTGCAATCTCATCCGCTTGCAATTTGGCGATCCAATCCTTGCCGCCGCGCTGGGCGGTTCGAAGCTCGTCGAGCGCGGCGTCGAAGCCGTCGCGAATCATGCCGCCCTCTTTGATCGGCAGCGGCGGCTCGTCCACGATGGCGCGGGAAATCAATTCCACGAGGTCGGGCGATTCGGAAACTTGCGTGGCGAGGGTTTCAAGCAGGCCAGGCGTCGCGCCTGTCTCAACATTCCCTGCGTCTTCCAGCTTCGGGAGACTTTTTTCTGAAATGAGAGATAGGCGGGACGCCTGGCCTACGGTTGCAAGAATCTGTTTCAGCGCCGGAATTTGTTCCAGCGCCAGACGCAGCGCAACCAGGTCGCGTGCGTTGCCGCCGCCGGAACTCAGGCGGCCCAGCGTGCGCTCCAGATCGCGCACATTCGCGAGCTGCTGGCGGAAGCTGTCGAGACCAAAGGAATTTTCGAGGAACGTCTGGACTGCGTCCTGGCGCCGGCGAATCGGCTCCACCCCGGCCAGCGGCTGCGAGAGCCACTGGCGCAGGAGCCTCGCGCCCATCGGCGTTGTGGTTTTGTTGAGCGCGCCGTAAAGCGAGGCGTTGCGCGGCGCGTCGTGGCGCTGCGGCTCGAGAATTTCCAGATGCCGCAGCGTCGTGTAATCCAGCGTGAGAAAATCGCTGCGCTGGTAAAACGAAATCCGGGTGAGGTGCTTCACGTCGCGGCGCAGATTTTGCGTGAGATAATGCAGCGCACCGCCCGCCGCGCCGATGGCGGCGGTTTTGTCCTTCAGGCCGAAGCCGTCCAGCGACGTGACTTTGAAATGCTCCCGCACGGTGAATGCGGCGGTTTCCGGCGCGAATGTCCAGTCGTCGTAGCCGCTCAAGATTTTGAACGAATCGCGCAGCAGGTCGCGCAGCGGGGCCGCTTCGGAGGGAAGGACGATTTCCGCCGGGCGCAGCCGTTCCAGCTCGGCGAGCAGCGCGGAATCATTTTCCAGTTCGGTCGTCAGGAAATCGCCGGTGGTCAGATCCACGAGCGCGAGGCCGAAGATTTTTCCCGACGGATAAACCGACGCCAGAAAATTATTCCGCTCGGCGACGAGCATCCGCTCGTCGAAATGCGTGCCGGGCGAGAGGATTTGCGTGACCTCGCGCTTGACCAGCTTGCCGGGCCGGGCGTCTTCGAGCTGGTCGCAAATGGCGACTTTGCGTCCAGCCTTGAGGATGCGGGCGATGTAGCCGTTGGCGGCGTGGTGCGGCAGGCCGCACATCGGCACGCCGTTGCGCGCGGTGAGCGAAAGGTTGAGGAGCTGTGCGCCGGCCTGGGCGTCCTCGAAAAACATCTCGTAAAAATCGCCGAGCCGGAACAGCAGCAGCGCGTCCTTGGGCAGTTCGCTTTTGATGCGGCGATACTGCGTCATCATGGGAGTCAGTTGTGCTTCGGCGGCCATCGGCTGGAAAGTTAGGCGGAAAATTTCACCAGGTCGAAGCGAAATTGTTCACACGCGCCTGTGAAATCAGCGGGTCTCCGGTTCCATGTCCGGTCGGCCGGGGCTTTCCAGCCGCCGGATTTCCGCGGCGTAGCCTTTGCGGAAATCGGGAAACTGGAAATCGTATTTCAGCTCCGTCCGCAATCTGGCGTTGCTGACGCGCTTGTTCGTCGCGCCGCGCTTGCGCCGGATTTCAGCTTCCGGCGGAATTCTCGGCGGCAGCGGTCGCTTCAATTCCGATGCCAGCCACTCGAAGAATTTCAACTGTGTCACCGGCTCGTCGTCCACGGCGTTGTAAATTTCACCGGGCTGGCCGTTGTTCAGCGCGGCGATGATGCAGCCGGCCACGTCGTCGCGGTGGATCATGTTCAGGAATCGAGAGCCGTCGCCCTCGATGCGCGCCTCGTTTTTCAGAAATTGTTTGAACCAGTGGCCGCGCCCCGGCCCGTAAATGCCGGCCACGCGCAGGATGACGGCGGGGAACCTGCGCTGTGCCGCCGCTGCCTGAAGCAATTTCTCCGTCTCCACGAGAACCTTCGACGTTTCTTCCGCCGGTTCTGCCGGACTGTTTTCCGTCACGACCGAGCCGTCGTCCTGCCCGTAGACGCTCGTGCTGCTGGTGAATACAAATTTCTGCGGCGGCGAATCCGCGAGCCACGAAACCAGGTTCCGGTTGCCCTCCAGATAAATTTGCCGGTAATTTTCCGCGCCGCCACCGGCGGCGACGCAGTTGACGACCCAGTCAAATTGGCGCGGCAATTTCGCCGGCGTTTCCGGTTTGGTCACGTCGCCGGCCAGCGGCCGGATGCCCGCCGCTTTCATTTCGTCTTCAGCCGTCGCGCTCCGCCGCAGCCCGAAAACCTCATGGCCCTGGCGGGCCAGTTCCGCCCCGAGCGGCAGGCCGACATAGCCGCAGCCGACAATCAAAACGCGCATGACAGGACGATAAATGCTTTCATCACGTTAATCCATCACCGCCGCAAAGCGCAGGCCGCGGGTGCTGACGCGGAGCTGCTTGAAGCCAAACTCTTCCATCACCGCCTCGTAAATCACGACGCCGGGAAGAATCACGTCGGCGCGCGATTTGGGCAGGCCGGTGATTTCCCTGCGTTCGGAGAGCGGCAGGCTCCAGAGCCGTTTGCGGTGCGCCTTCAACTGCTCCAGGCCGAGGCGCGTGGTCTCCATGCGCTCGCGGTCGTAGCGGTCCAGCTTCAATTCAATCCGGGCGAGAATGCTCGTGGTGCCGCCGGTGCCGACCAGTTGAATTTCCCCGGGTTTGGAACCGGATTCGCGGCGCAGCACCGGCTCAAGTCCGGGCCGGACCTCGTCGTGCAAAAACTTTTTGATCCAATCGCGGCAGGCGGTGAATTCGGCGCGCGTCGGCGGGTCGCTGTGCGGGAATTTCTCCAGGAGCCGCACGGTGCCGAGCGTGAAGCTGTGCGCGAAATGCGCGCGTTCGCCGTGGCCAAGGATGAATTCCGTGCTGCCGCCGCCGACGTCCAGCAGCAGCAGCGGCGTCTTGGCCAGTTCCGGGTCGGTCGTCACGCCTTGAAAAACCCATCCGGCCTCCCGCGCGCCGGAAATGATTTCCGTCTGGAGGCCGGACGCGCGGAGGATGGCGTCCGTCAAATCCGCCGGGTTCAGCGCGTCGCGCGCCGCGCTGGTGGCGAAGACGCGGATGGACGCGGAATTTTTTTCGCGCGCAGCCCGGGCGAAATCCGCGACGGCCTCGGCGGTGCGCGCGATGGCTTCGGGCTGGAGACGGCAGGTTTCGTAAAAGCCCCGGCCCAGCCGCGTCTGCCGGCTTTCCTCGTGCGCCGGACGCACTTCGCGCCCGACCACGTCGGCCACCAACAGCTTGACCGAGTTGGTGCCGACATCAATGACAGCGCGGCGCACGGATTCCATTGGCCGGAAAATTACAGGACGCCGCCGGGGAAGCCGAACCGAAAAATGTTACATTTTGCAGGCGTTGCTTTCGGCGCGCGGCGGATTAGATTTGGCGCATGAACCTTTACCTCCTGCGGCATGGCGTCGCGGCGGATCCCGGCGCGACCGGCTGCGAAGATGATTCCGAACGCCCGCTGATTCCGAAGGGCGAGCGCCGCCTGCGCGCCGCCGCCGCCGCCATGAAAAAATTGGGGCTGTCCTTCGACTTGATTTTGTCCAGCCCGTTTCTGCGCGCCCGGCAAACCGCCGAAATCGTCGCCGGAGAATTGAGATTGAAAAAGCGGCTCGAAATTTTTGATGAACTGGTCCCCGGCGGGAATTCCAGGGCGCTGATGCAAGCGTTGAGCGAATTAAAGCCCGCACCGGAAAATGTTCTGCTCGTCGGACACGAACCGCATTTGAGCCGGCTCATCAGCCTGCTGGTATCCGGCAACGCGGACGCGGCGGCGATTGAAATGAAAAAAGGCGGACTGTGCAAACTGGAAGCCGCGGAATTGCGCAACGGCCAATGCGCCCGGCTCATCTGGCTCCTCACGCCGGCGCAGATGGAATTGATGGCGTAATTTTTGGTGGCGGGTCGAGGTTCCCGGCGGGCCGGTTTTGAAAATTTTAACGGCTCGCGAGAACGCTCGCCCCACCGGTTTTAGCCGACGCGGAATGATATGCGCTGGATCAGATTTCTCCCGAAGCTGTGCTGCAAGCGGTCCAGGATTTCCTTCCGGCGGTAGCGAACGATTTCCGAAAGCCACACGCTGCTGTCCACGGTCACAAACAGCGTGCCCTTGCGCAGGCCGGCCGGCTGCGCGTGCGCGGTGATGTTCGGATCAATCAGCGAGTTCCAGACCTTTACCAGCTCGGCCTCGGCGCGGCGGTCGTCCATGTGCAAACCCGTGAGCACTTTCGACACCACATCGCCGGCGGCGCGTGCGCGCACGGCCTTCGCGGCTTCCAGCGGCGACAAATCCACGCCGCGCCATTGCGCGAGCACGCGATTGCGGGCGGAAGTTTTCTTTGGCGGCGGCATCCGGCGAATAAATAACCACAAAGACGCAAAGTCACAAAGAATCAAATTCGGATTTGTGCGTTTAGCGTTTTCATGGTGAAATTAAGCGAATTATCGCTCTTGCCAAATACGACTTTGTATTGCAAAGTGACCGGCATGGACACCAATTGGGCCGAAGAAAACCTGCAAACCATCCGCACCCTGATGGAGCGCTCCGCGATTTACCGCCGCGCGCTCGCGCCGATCATGCTTTTTGTCGGCATTGTTGGAGTAACGGCTGCGGCAATCGGACTTTTGCTGCCGGTCGGGACACTTTACGGCTTTCTCATTTTGTGGATCAGCGCGGCCGTTCTTGCGCTGGCCGGCGCGTTCCGGATTGCCCGCCGCCAGGCGCTCAAGGACAAGGAGCCGTTTTGGTCTCCGCCGACAAGGCGCGTGACGCAGGCTCTTGTTCCGCCTTTGGCCGCCGGATTGTGTCTGGGGGTGTTGCCGGCTTTTTTCGGCCCCTCAGAAATCGCGGTGGCCGTGGCGCTGGTGTGGATTTTGTTTTACGGATTCGCCCTTCACGCCGCCGGATTTTTCATGCGGCGCGGGATAAAGGTCTTCGGCTGGCTTTTTATCGCCTCTGTCTGCCTGCTGATTTACGGTGCTGCCGCCGGATGGATTGATTTGGAAAACAAAGCCCACTGGCTCATGGGCCTGTTTTTCGGCGTGCTGCATCTGGCCTACGGCGCGTATCTGTATTTGACCGAGAAACGAAAGAATGCGGCGTGAACCCGGAACCATTCCTACAGCTCGACCGTGTGATCCACGAGAAGGGGCGGCTGGCCATCATGTCCATGCTCGCCGCCTCGCCGGAATTGTCGTTCACCGAACTGCGTGACGCGCTCGCCATGACCGACGGCAATCTCACCACGCACATCCGGGCCTTGCAGGAGACGGGCTATGTGTCCGTGGCCAAGTCGTATCAAAACAACCGTCCGCTCACGACCTGTTCGCTGACGGCGCCGGGCCGCAAGGCGTTCGCAGAATACATCAACCTGCTGGAGCAGATCGTCCGGCAAAACAAGCCCCGGTAAAAATGTTTGAACAAATTTGAATCGGCTTGGTCTTTTACTTTGTGTCACAAAGTCAATTGTTGAAACTGCCATGAAAATCATCCGCGCTGAACATTTGGGCATGTGCTTCGGGGTCAAGGACGCCATCGCGCTGGCGCTGGAAACCGCGCGGCAGGGGCCGCTGACGATTCTGAGTGACCTCGTTCACAACGAAACCGTGCTGGAGCGATTGCGCGCGGGGGGAATCCGCATCGGACAAAAGCCCGCGGACATTGGAACGCAAACCGTGATGATCACCGCCCACGGCGCGTCAGAGCGGAGGATGGACGAAACGCGCCGGCTGGGTTTGAGCGTGCTGGAGGCGACGTGCCCGCTGGTTCATGTCGCGCACAGCAGCCTGGCGAAGCTGGTGCGCGAGGGATTTCACCCGGTCATCATCGGCAAACGCGATCATGTCGAGGTGCGCGGCATGACGGAAGACCTCGGTGAATTTGACGTGGTTTTTTCCGAGGCGGACGTGGCGAATCTGCGCGAGCGTCCGCGATTCGGGGTGATTTCGCAGACGACGCAGCCGATAGATCGGGTTCGGCAGCTTGTCCGGCTGATCCAAGAGCGTTTCCCGCAGTCGGAAGTGCGCTTTGTTGACACGGTTTGTCAGCCGACGAAGCAGCGTCAGAACGCGGCGGTTGAACTCGCGCAAAAATGCGGCGTGGTTGTCGTCATCGGCGGCGCGCACAGCAACAATACGCGCGAGTTGGTCATGACCTGTCTGCGTTTTTGCCCGCGCGTTCATCATGTGCAGGCCGCCGCCGATCTGCGCGCGGAATGGTTCCATGCAGACGACATCGTTGGAATTACGGCCGGCACTTCGACGCCGGATTCTGTCATTGCCGCAGTCGAAGAAACCATTTGCGCCCTGGCTGTGAACAGCGGCCGGGTTTCACAGGCGATTTGCAGCTAGATCCAAGCCGAAATCAAAGGCAAAAATTCGATGGTTAAAATGGCCAGGCTGGTTTCACCGCCGGCCATCATCGTCATGTTGGCGGTTCCGGCATTTTGCGTCCCAATCCTCATCGCCAGATTCAGCGGCAGAGTTCCCGGATTTTTTCCAGCGCCATTTCGAAACCGCGCTGCGCTTCCGGCGTGAGGGTTTCGCTGAAATCCAGTTTCACGGCGGGAATGGTCAGCCACCAGGCCTGCGGCGCGTGGCCAAAAACGTCGCGCGCCAGCGCCAGCATCGTGCGCGGGTCGGCGGCGTGCGCCATGAGCTGCGACGATTCGCCGGGTTCGAGCTTCCGCAAACGTATTAGTTCACGGCTCAGCGTTGCCGGTTCAGGGTCCGGAATCCCGGAACTTTGAACTTTGAACTTTGAACCCTGAACAATTTCAGCGTCCACGAACACCACGGTATGCGCCCGCGAAACCGGGTCGGCATATTCGGGCGAAAGCTGCTGGCAGATGAGCGTGCGCACGCCGGGCAGGTTCAGCTTCTCAATGGCCTCGGCAACGCGCGGGCCGACGCCGTCGTCGCCGCGCAAAGTATTTCCGTAGCCGATGACGAGCAGTTCGGTTTCGATGTTGACGGCGGGAACCGGATTCATTTCAGGATAAATTAACCGCGAAAGACGCGAACCACACGAAAAAGTTTAGACACGAATTCAAATACGCTGACTTGAGCCGACTGGGAAGCGGCGAAAGGAATTCGGTGAAACCGAAGGCCCGTGAGGGCCGAGTGAGTGGGAACGAACGAGTCAACGCGTAACGGACATTAGCCCGGTGTTGGCCGATGCAATCGGACTACGCCGGGTAATCGCCCCCAAAAAATTATTCTACCCTGAAGGGGTGGCGGAGGCTTTTCTTCGCCGAACAAATTGATACCCTTTCCGCATGGCAAGCACTCGTCATGCTTGAATCTTGTTACACGAATGGGAAATTATGAGCGAGTTCATCTACATTCTCGAAAACACTTTGATGCCCGGTCTGGTCAAGATTGGCCGGACGGAACGAAGCGTATCGGAGCGTGTGAACGAACTTTCCTCATCCACCGGAGTCCCAACCGGGTTCACCGTGGTAAAGGAATATGCCGTTGCAAACTCCGTCGAGGCGGAAAGAATAATCCATGAGCGCCTGTCTGATTACCGCGTCTCTGATAATCGCGAGTTTTTCAAAATGGAGGCTGACGATGCGGTGGACATCATCGAGTCAATGCTGCCAAAAACCGAAACGCGACGCGATTATGAGCGGGAAGATGAAATGGTTGCCAGAGCGATTCCAATTGTCGTGAAGGCAGGCATGGCGCGGCCTCGGATGCTCGAAGAAATGCTCGGAATTTCCTACGAAGAAGCATCGTTTGTAATTCATACCTTGCGAGGTCGCGGTGTAATTGGTGAGCGCAATGAATCCAAATGGACTGCCAGTCAGAAACCACCTGTCATTTCACAAAAACCAAAACCCGTCATCATCGCCTCGACACCAATGATCGGGTATTACCAGTTGCCGCCGATGGATTTTCTCCAGCACCCGGACATGACCGTCAAGCCGACCGAGTCCAAGGAGGAACTCATGGCCAACGCGCGGCTCATGCAGCAGACGCTCGCGCAATTTGAAATCGAAGTCTCGCTTGGCGACATCACCAGAGGGCCGACCATCACGCTCTACGAGTTACATCCTGCACCCGGCACGAAGCTGGAAGACATTGCCGCCCTTTCCAAAAATCTGGCCGCCGCACTCAAGGCTGAACATATCAACATCCTTACGCCTGTCCCCGGCAAAATTTCGGTCGGTGTCGTATTGCCAAATCAAGTGAAGACGAAAGTCATCATACGTGACTTGTTCGAGTCGGACGAATGGCGTTGTTCCAAGGCAAAAATACCGATTGCGCTTGGCAAGGATATTTATGGCCATCCGATCATCGCCGACCTCGTTGAAATGCCGCACGTGCTCATCGCCGGCAGCACCGGTTCCGGCAAATCGGTGTGCATTCACTGCATCATCACGTCGCTGCTCTACAAATTTTCGCCCGATCAACTTCGCTTCATGATGATTGACTCGAATGGTATCGAGTTGCAGCTTTACAACGCACTGCCGCACCTAGTCGTGCCCGTCGTAACTGATCCCTCAAAAGGCATCCTCGCGCTGCGCTGGGTCGTCAACGAAATGGAAATGCGCTACCAGATTTTTGCCCGCGTCGGCGTCCGCAACATCGCTTCGTTCAATTCGCGGCCCAATAAAAAGCTGGTTCCGCAGGAACCTGAATTGCCGCTCACGGCCAAAAAGGAAAGGGTCGAGCCGGGTGCGGAAGGCTTCGCTGCCGAGGTGGACGAAGAAATCGTCGTGCCGCGCGAACCTGACATCATGGTGCCTGAAAAACTTTCCTACATCGTCGTCATCATTGAAACCTTGGAAGGTTTAATGCAAGCAGCCAAGTCAGATGTGGAATTACTGCTTGAACATTTAACCCAAAATGCCCGTGCTACAGGCATTCATCTTGTGCTGACCACGCGACAGCCAAGCCGAAACACACTTCCCGAAAGCACTAAGGCCGAGATACCGGCTCGCATCGCATTTCGATGCGCGTCACGACTGGAATCGCGCTCAATCATCGGCGAGGCAGGCGCAGAAAAACTTTTGGGTAAGGGAGACTTGCTTTATCTGCCGCATGTTTCGGCGACATCGATTCGCGCGCAGGGTGCGCTCATCACCGACCAGGAAATCAGCAGCATCATCGAGTTCGTCGCCAAACAGGGCAAACCGAGCTATGACTTGGAAATCCACCGGCAACTTTCCACGCCCGCCAGCATCGAGAGCGGAATTGACGAGGATGAAGAATTAGTTCAGCAGTGCATCGAAGTCATCCGCAGCGAACAAAAAGCGAGCGTGTCGCTGCTGCAACGTCGTCTGCGACTCGGCTACACCCGCGCTACACGTATCATGGATGAACTGGAAAGACGCGGCATTCTTGGCCCATACAAAGGTGAAGGACCACGCGACATTCTCATTGATCTTGATGGTGATGGTGGTGCCGTTGGTGATGTTTATTCTGGTGTCTACACGCCACCCGTCGAGCAACCGCCAATCATCCAACCGCACTTGGTTGTTTGTGTCTGCGAACATTGCAACGGGAAGATTGAATTTGACGCAAATGAGCTTGGCGACCGGCAAAATGTTTCTGTTCCATGTCCTCATTGCGGAGTTGAAACAACTTTGTCGGCCCCCACTTGAAATCGGCCTGCTTTCTGGCGCAGTGTCTGTCTGCCGCAGAGAGTCAAGAAGTCTTTCCCATTTTTGTTCAAACTTTGGGAATTAAATTTTGACTGATGCGACCATAATGACCGAAATTCGATCCCATGAATGAAACATTATTATCTGAATGGGAAAAACGTCCGACAGCCAAGTGGGGCGGGGACAAGATACAACAGATCAACGAAGAAATTGCCATTTTGGAAGCAATACAAAAAAGTGGTCACGCTAAAACCCGCGACGGCCTGTCCATCCAAATGCAGCTTGACGAACGCCGCGTCCTGTTGTGCCAAATCATTCAAATGTAAACCAAACGCAAATTATGAAATTAACACCAACGCCAGCGCAGGAAACATCTTTAAGAAAATTGTTCGCCGGAAACCATGTTGAACGTGAGCAAGTCTTTCAAATTCACCAAGACCGTCCGGAAATGCAGGAGCAAATGCGCAAACTGATTAAAGTAGTAAAAAATCGCGAAAAGCTTTTTGCAATGATGTTTTTGGACTTAAAGCGCACCACCAGTGAGATGAAAGCACATCCTGGCGACCAGTTCTGGAGGCGCACGATGATTCGTGCCCTTGCGGCAACAGTGGATGGAATAGTATTTTGCTTGAAACAAACAGCGCTTGCCACTGGACCGATGAGAGGATTCAAGTTCAACAAGGAAGAATTATTTTTTTTGAGCGAGGAGGTTCTTGAACCGACGCGAGGGAATAAACCGAGGCTGCCCGGCTTTCGGGAGAACTTCAAAGACACATTCAGGTTGTTTGCCAAAACAAATAAAATTCCGTGTCCTACGGACTTCAGCCAGGATGGATTTGCGGCTCTTTGTGAGATTTATGAGCTTCGCCATCGGCTTGTGCATCCAAAATCGTTTATGACATTTTGCGTGAGCGACCACGAGAAGCAAAGATCTGGCGAGGCAATTTTTTGGTTTAATAGCGAAATTAAGAAGCTCGTAGCAGCAAGCTGTCTTGGCTTGGAAAACAACTAAAACGATCCGGCAGGGCTGGCTAACTCGGCCCCGGCCCGGCCTTGCGGTGGCCGTTGGCCTTTTGCCCCGGTCCTTGCGTCCGGCCAGACCTTGCGGTCAGCCACCATTGCCGCACGCGCGTCGCATTGAAATGCGTTTGACAATAGCCCAGCCATTTATGGCTGGGTTCGCGTTTCGGAAGCGTCCAAAGTCCCGTCCAGGGACGGCAGAATCTTTCGCCAATACCGGGTTTTCTTTCGTCCCTGCCGGGACTTGGTTGGATGGGTTGAACGATGCCCCAGCCATAAATGGCTGGGCTATTTTCGCGGCGTCCCCCAGCGCCGTTAGGCGCGGCATCATTGTAGAATCCCAAACCAAAACGAATTCCAGCCCCGTCGGGGCGGCATCTTCCGTCCGCATTCCCGACGATGTCGCTCCTAACGGAGCTTTGTCCATTATTGATTGGCGCTGCTACAAAGATTCCAGTCCTACGGACTTGCCGTTCGCACACGCGCCCCGCCCCAATTCCGGCAGGGCTGGCCAATCCGGCCCCGGCCCGGCCTTGCGTTGGCTGTTGGCCTTTTGCCCCGTCGTCGGTCTTTGCAGACGGCCACCATTTTGGTTTGGTTTGGAATCTGCGTCCGAACCTTGCGGCTGCGAGATAAAATTTCCGCCACCTGATTGTTGAGGTTTTCCCCACGACCCTCATCCGGCCTGCAATCGTTTGCCCTCACCCTTGATCCCTCTCCCATCCGATGGGCGAGGGAATATATTTTGTGGGACTTGAACCCAGGGTGGCGACCGCTCCGCGTTCTTACCCTGGGCTATTATCTTTTGCCCCGATGGGGCATCGGCAAAATCCGCGCATAAAAAAGCGGCCTCCGTTTCCGAAGGCCGCTCGATTTTCTTCAATTTGATTTTATTTCGCCGGGGACGTGACCGGTGCCGGCGGCGGGACGGGCGCATCGGCGGCGCTGTGCTTGGGCGGGAATTTGCCGAAACGGAAGTCGGCGCGCACTTCCGCATTCGCCGGGTCGGATTCCGGCCATTGCAGGTTGGCCGCGTTTTGCACGGTTTGGAGGGCGGCATACAATTGCTCTGCGCTGGCGTTGCGCACGCCGGTGGAGCCGAGGCTGGCGCCCTTGGCGTTTTCCAGCAGGGTCTTGTCGCCCTCAATGCCGGTGATGGCGGTGTCCAGCGCGCTGGTCTCGTCCGCCGTCCAGCCCTGGCCGGCGATGGCGTCGGCATTGGCCGCCAGCTTGATGGAGGCGATGATGGTGCGCCCGCGCGCGAGCTGGGACTGGAGGTCGTTGGGCTGGTTGACGCCCACAAAAAAATCCTGGGACAGCATCACGTCCTGACCCCTGAAGGCCAGCTTGGCGGTCTCCTTGGCCATGTGAACGAGATGCTGGAAGTTGTGGATCTCGTCCAGTTGCGCCTTTGAAAGGACGCCGACATTGCCGCGTTTCTGTTTCTGGCCGGTGACCTGCAGTTTGACAGTGGCCAGCAGGGTGGCGGCTCCGGCGAGAAAACCCGTTTTGAAGCGGGGTCCGAGTTCGGGATGGGCGGTGGCCGCATCGAGGATGAGTTTGCCCTCGCCCACGAGAATGGACAGGGGGAAGTGGAAGGTTGTTTTTTGTGCGCTCATGTTTTTATGTATGTTGCATTTTTGATGTGTTTTGATGGTTTAACGGAGAAATGGCAGGCAGGGCGGTCAGTCCTCTGACCGCCGGGCGTCGGTTGGCAATGGTGGCCGTCTGCAAAGACCGGCGCGCACGGAGTGACGCGCCCCACCGGTTTTGCATTAAAATGCATAAATTGCTCAATATAAGCCACTTCAGAGGCGTTCAGCGCGTCCAAACGGACGGGGGAACGCCCCAAATCTCCGGGGGAAAAGGCCAATTGCCCGGGGGAAAGCGTCCGGTGGCGCGGGAACCCGGAAATTGCGCGGGGGAAAGTCTCCGGGCTCCGGGGGAACGTGATAATTGCCCGGGGGAACGCGCAAAATGCGCGGGGGAACGGGATAATTGCGCGGCGGAAATGGAGCGGTGTCCGGTGGAAAAGGCGGTATTTCGGGGGACGCGGCCCGGTGCGGAGGGAAAAATCCCGGCGGACGCGCGAGCCGACACCATGGTCGCGGCGCAACGGATTGCCGCAGCCGATGACGGGCAGATGTTGCTGAGTTTGCATTTTTGCTTCTTCAACAAATCTCATTTTCAAAACTGCGGGGAAACGGCTCAACCAAACCGTTTCCCCGCCGGTCAAACCTAAGTATGCGGTTATGCTGGTAGGGTCGGCGCGCTGCGCCGACCGGACGCCGCAGCGCGGCGTCCCTACCTTTCGGCGGTCGCCAGGTCGCCGCTACAAATCACCCGCGCGCGATTTCGTTCAGCACTTTGCCGTCCGGCGCGAGGAGCTGGACGTGCAGCGGCATCTGGCCGACGGCGTGGGTCGAACAGCTCAAGCAGGGATCGTAGCAGCGGATGCCGTGTTCGATGCGGTTGAGCATCGGTTCGGGGATGTCGTTGCCGCGAATGTAGTGCCGCGCGATCTGCGCGACGGTCTGGTTCATCGCCAGGTTGTTCTGGCCGGTGGCGACGATGAGGTTGACCTTTTTGAGCAGGCCGTCGCGGTCCACCGTGTAGTCGTGGAACAGCGTGCCGCGCGGGGCTTCGCTCACGCCCACGCCGTGCAGGCTGTTGATGCCGGCGTCGGCGCGGAGGTAATCGCTCAACAACTCGGGATCGTCCATGTAGCGCTCGATGTATTCAAGCGACGCGAGGATTTCGATGAGCCGCGCGTAGTGGTAAAGGAACGATGACGTGACCGCGCCGTGGCCGAGCTTTTTGAAAAGCTTCAGTTCGGCATCCGCCTTGGGCACGCCCATTTGTTCGCAGACGTTCAGGCGCGCCAGCGGGCCGACGCGATACATGCCGTCGGGGAAGCCGAGCGGGATGTAATACGGCGATTTGAGATACGAATTTGCCTGAACCGATTCGCCGATGAAATCGGAATACTTTTGCGGGTCAAGTTGGTCGGCGATGATGCTGCCGCTGCTGTCGGTGAAACGCAATTTGCCGCCGTGATGCTCCCAGGTGCCGTCCGGCGCGACGAGGCCCATGAACAGCGAGGAGAAGTTGCCGAAAATCTGGATTTCGCGCTGGTGGGTTTCCATCGTCTTCTTCCACAGGTCGAACGCGACCTGCGTGGTGGCGAACGCCTCCGGCAGCCATGCGCGGATTTTGGCGCGGCCTTCCTCGGTGAGCGGGCTGCGCACGCCGCCGGGCACGGCCCATGCGGGATGGATTTTTTTGCCGCCAAGGATTTCGATGATTTCCTGGCCGAACTGGCGGAGCCGGATACCGGCGCGGGCGAGTTCCTTGTTCGCGGCGATGATGCCGAAGACATTGCGCTGCGCGGGGGGCGTGTCCCAGCCGAGCAGGAAGTCCGGCGCGCTCAAATGGAAGAAGCTCAAGGCATGGCTTTGCACCATCTGGCCGAGGTTCATCAGGCGGCGCAGCTTGTCGGCGGCGGGCGGGATGTTGACGGCCATGATGGCGTCGCCGGCCTTGGCCGAGGCGAGCAGATGGCTGACGGGGCAGATGCCGCAGATGCGCGGGGTGATGCCGGGCATTTCGCCGTAGGGCCGGCCCTCGCAGAATTTCTCGAAGCCGCGGAATTCCACGACATGGAAAATGGCGTCGGACACGTTGCCGGCGTCGTCCATGAAAATGCTGATCTTGGCGTGGCCCTCGATGCGGGTCACGGGATCAATGACAATGCGTTTTGACATGATTCGTAATGCGTGAAATGTGTTCAGCCAAATTTCAACTGTGCGCCTTCCAGCTTCGGCGTTTTGCCTTCGAGCACCTGGACCATCAGCGCCTTGATGCGGTCGGCCGGCGGCGGGCAGCCGGGTAAAAAGTAATCCACGTGAACGGCTTCATGCACGGGCAGCACGCGCTTGAGCAGTTGAGGCACGATGCCGTCGGCCTTGGGCACGCAGGGGTTGTTCTGCGCGTTTTCGATGTAGGCGCACTGCAGGACGTTTTCCACGTTGCCGGTGCCGAGCTGGTCGCGAATGGCGGGGACGTTGCCGGTGACGGCGCAATCGCCGAAGGACACGAGCACTTTTGTCCGCGCGCGGATTTTGTGGAGCAGTTCCAAGTTGTCCTCGTTGCAGACGGCTCCTTCGATGAGGCAGACGTCCACATTTTTTGGATATTCCTTCACGTCAATGACCGGGCTGTAGACGAGCTGGATCATGCCGGCGAGGTCAATGAGGAACTCGTCGAGGTCGAGGAATGACATGTGGCAGCCGGCGCATCCGCCGAGCCAGACCGTGGCTACTTTCAAGGGTTCCATAATTTCTTTTCGCGTGCGTTGACGATGAATTCGAGTTTGGTGCGGTCGCGTTCCATTTCGGCCGCGGTCGAACCCTGGTAAAACAGCGCGCCGGTCGGGCAGGCCATGACGCATTTGCCGCAGGAGGTGCAGGTCTCGGAATCGCCCCACGGCTGGTTGAGGTCGGTGATGATTCTGGCCTTGCTGCCGCGTCCGGAGACGTTTTTGGTGCCGGCGCCCTCGATGTGCCAGCAGACGCGCACGCAGCGGTTGCAAAGGATGCAGCGGTTGTGGTCCATGCCGAACTGCCGGTGCGTCGCGTCCAGGCTCCATTTCGGGGTGCAATAATCGTAGCGGACGTGGTCAATGCCCAGGCTGTAGGCGAGTGTCTGGAGTTCGCAGTGGCCGTTGGCCACGCACACGGCGCAGGTGTGATTGCGCTCGGCAAGGAGCAGCTCCAGCGTCATGCGCCGGTATTTCCGCAGGCGTTCGCTGTTGGTTTTGACGTCCATGCCCTCGCTGACTTTTGTCGTGCAGGCGGGTAGCAGCTTGGCGATGCCGGTGACTTCCACGAGACACAGGCGGCAGGCGCCCATGTCGTAGACGCCATCGAGATGGCAGAGCGTCGGGATTTTGATGCCGGCGTCTGTGGCGACGTCCAGGATTGTCGCGCCTTCCTCGGCGCTGACCTGTTTCCCGTCAATGGTCAATGTTTTGGCGGCCATAAAAATAAATGATTGTTACTTTTTCGCCGGGCCGTTGTTGTGCGGGCCGTGTTGGTCGGGCTGGAGCAGTTCTTCGTATTCGTTGCGGAAGAACCGCAGCGTGCTCAAAGTGGGGTTCGGCGCGGTCTGGCCGAGGCCGCAGAGGCTGGTGCTTTTCACCATTTCGCAGAGTTCCTCGAGCTTGGCGAGGTCGCGCGCGGTGGCCTTGCGGTCGAGGATTTTTTCGAGCATGTGCAGCATCTGGACGGTGCCGGTGCGGCAGGGGATGCATTTGCCGCAGGACTCGTCCATGCAGAATTCCATGAAGAACCGGGCCACGTCCACCATCTTGGTGGAGTCGTCCATCACGATCATGCCGCCCGAACCCATGATGGAGCCGAGCTTGCCGAGGGATTCATAATCCACCGGCGTGTCGAGGTGCTGTGCCGGGATGCAGCCGCCGGACGGGCCGCCGGTCTGCACGGCCTTGATCTGGCGGCCGTCGGGTGCGCCGCCGCCCATTTCCTCGACGATCTGGCGCAGGGGCGTGCCCATCGGCACTTCGATGAGGCCGGTGTTGTTGATCTTGCCGGCGAGCGCGAAAACCTTGGTGCCCTTGCTTTTTTCCGTGCCGATGCCGGCGAACCATTCCGCGCCGTTGCGGTAAATCGGAGGCACGTTGGCGAAGGTCTCGACGTTGTTGATGAGCGTGGGGGAATCCCACAATCCGCTTTCGGCCGGGAACGGAGGGCGCGGGCGCGGCGTGCCGCGCTTGCCCTCGACGGAGGCCATCAGCGCGGTTTCCTCGCCGCAGACGAATGCGCCTGCGCCGATGCGGATATCAATGTTGAAATTGAACGGAGATTCAAAAATGCCGCTGCCGAGCAGGCCGAGCGACTTGGCTTGTTTGATGGCGTTTTGCAGCCGCTTGATGGCGAGCGGGTATTCGGCACGGCAGTAAATGAAACCTTGGTTGGCTCCGACGGCGTAGGCCGCGATGGCCATGCCTTCCAGCACGCTGTGGGGGTCGCTTTCCAAAACGCTGCGGTCCATGAAAGCGCCGGGGTCGCCCTCGTCGGCGTTGCAGATGACGTATTTCTGCTGGCTCTGGGTTTTGGCGACCGTGCCCCATTTGATGCCGGTGGGAAAGCCCGCGCCGCCGCGCCCGCGCAACCCGCTCTTGACCATGGTTTCCACCACTTCCTTCGGCGTCATTTCGCGAAGGACATGGTGCAATGCCTGATAGCCGTCGGCGGCGATGTAGGCCTCAATGCGTTCGGGATCAATCTGGCCGCTGTTGGCCAGGACGATGGAGAGCTGCTTTTTGAAGAAGGGATGGTTCAGATCGCCGCGTTTCAGCTTGGTTTTGCCGCCTTTGATGGTGTTGACCAGGTCAACAACGTCTTCCGGCGTGATTTTTTCGTAAAGCGCGCCTTCCGGGTCCACGCCAACCAGCGGGCCTTCGCAGCAAAGTTTCATGCAGCCGACGCCGCGAACCTCGACCTCGTCGCTCAAGCCGGCGTCTTTGACCGCCTGTTCCAAGTTTTTTTTGACACCTTCCGAGTTGGAGGACATGCAGCCGGCGGCCATGCAGCAGCGGATGACTATCTTTTTGCGCGCGGCCCGTTCCTTCTCGGCGATTGCGTTGAGATCATCAATGACCATTGGAAATCCATCCTTTCATGTGTTCGACCGCAGTTTCCGGGGTTTGGCGCGGCGTGACCACGCCGTCATACACGACCGCGGGCGCGATGCCGCAGGCACCGATGCACCGCGCGGTGAGCAGGGAGATCTGATTGTCCGGCGTGGTTTCGCCGGCCTTGACCTTGGCCTTCTCCTCGACCGCGGCGAGCACCTTGTCCGCGCCTTTGACGTAGCAGGCGGTGCCGAGGCAGACGACGCAGGTGTGTTTGCCCTGCGGCTTGAGGGTGAAGAAATGGTAGAACGTCGCCACGCCATAGACGCGGCTGGCGGGCAGTTTGAGCCGGTAGGCGACGAAAAGCAGCAGGTCGTCCTCCAGATAACCGAACAGCTCCTGCGCCTTGTGCAGAATCTCGATCAGCGCGTCGTGCCGGTATTGATGTTTCTTCATGTGCGCCTCAAGGATTTTGAAGCGCTTGTCACCGCTGGCATGTTCCATCACCGCAGCGACCCGTTTTTGTCCTTCGTGTAAAAGTGTCGGCAACATAAAGCTCAAACAGTCGTTTATACAATTTAACCGGCTCCATCATCGGCCAACCTACATGGCGCATACTAATGGCCCCGGGAATGGGAGACTCCACACCATTTGTTTTTGACTGGACATTTTTTGCGGAGTTTGGAGTCGTTAAAAACGCCATTTGAAAAACGTCCGATTATTCATGCCATTACGATTGTTTCTTCTGGCCATGCCGGTCGCGCGGGAATATCCTCTTTGGCCGAAATGAGGCTGGCCAGAAAAAGTCAAGGGTTTGGCAAGATATGTGGAGAGACTTTTCCCAGATATATCAAAATTCGCTCCGCGCTGGGGACGGGTGCCGTCCACCCGGCCGGCGTGAACGACCCAACAATACTGAATATTGATTTATTGATTTATGACAAAAACATCGAAATCGAACAAATACGTTTATCTGTTTGGCAATAAAAAGGCCGACGGCAACGGCTCCATGAAACCGTTGCTCGGTGGCAAAGGCGCCAATCTGGCCGAAATGAGCCGCATCGGGCTGCCCGTGCCCCCCGGGTTCACCATGACGACCGAGGTCTGCACTTATTATTATGCGAACAAGCGGACCTACCCCAAGGTTCTCGAGGCGCAGGCCCGGGAAGGCATGGCCTTCCTTGAGAAAATCATGGGCACCAAGTTCGCCGACAAGAACGCGATGCCGCTGCTCGTTTCCGTCCGCTCCGGCGCGCGCGATTCGATGCCCGGCATGATGGACACGATTTTGAACCTCGGCTTGAACGACCAGACCGTGCTCGCGCTCGTGGCCGCCACGAAGAACGAGCGGTTCGCCTGGGATTGCTACCGCCGCTTTATCCAAATGTATGGCGACGTCGTCATGGGCGTCCAGAAGACCGCCGGCGAGGACCATGAGCCGTTTGAAGTGGTCATCCACAGCCTCAAGCAGGAAAAGTATCACGCCGACATCGAAGATCCGAAGCTCAACGTCGAAGACCTCAAGGATCTCGTTGTTCGCTTCAAGGCCCTCATCAAGGAACGCACCGGCAAGGAATTCCCGCAGGATCCCTGGAAACAGCTCTGGGGCGCGACCGGCGCCGTGTTTGGTTCTTGGATGAACGACCGCGCGATTGTTTATCGCCGGAAATACGGCATCCCCTCCGAATGGGGAACCGCCGTCAACATCCAGGCGATGGTTTATGGCAACACCGGCGACCGCTCCGGTTCCGGCGTGGCCTTCACCCGCAATCCGGCCAACGGCAACAAGGAATTTTACGGCGAATTTCTCATTAACGCCCAGGGCGAAGACGTGGTGGCCGGCGTTCGCACTCCCGAACCCGTCCTCCAGCTCAAGGGCCACATGCCCGCCGCCTTCACGGAACTGGACAATATTCGTGCGACCCTGGAAAAGCATTTCAAGGACGTGCAGGACTTCGAGTTCACGATTCAGGACGGCAAGGTATTCATGCTCCAGACCCGCAACGGCAAGCGCACCGCGTTCGCCGCGCTCAAGTTTTCCATTGACATGGTGAACGAGAAGCTCATTGACTGGCAGACCGCCATCAAGCGCAATCCGGCCGACCAGCTCGACCAGCTTCTGGCCCCGATCTTCGAGGCCAAAGCCGAGAAGGCCGCCAAAATCATCGCCAAAGGACTGCCCGCGGGTCCCGGCGCCGGCTCCGGCAAACTCTATCTGAATGCCGACCGCTGTGCCGCCGCCGCCGAGAAGGGCGAAAAGGTCCTGCTCGTCCGCAATGAAACCTCGCCCGAAGATCTGCGCGGCATGATCGCGGCCGAAGGCATTCTTACCGCCAAAGGCGGCGTCAGCTCGCACGCGGCCCTGGTGGCCCGCCAGATGGGCAAAGTCTGCGTCTGCGGCGCCGGTGCGCTCCAGATTGATTATGCCGCCAAAACCGTGACCGCCGACGGCGTCACTTACAAGGAAGGCGATTTTCTCTCCATCAACGGCACCTTGGGCAACGTCTATGCCGGCAAGCTGCCGACCGCGCCCTCGGAAATCGTTCAGGTGTTGGTCGAGAAGACCCTCGACGGCTCCAAGAGCGAGACCTACCAGATGTTCAAGAAGCTCATGGATTGGTGCTCGAAAGTCACCAAGCTCCAAGTGCGCACCAACGCCGACACGCCGGCCCAGGCTGAAAACGCCATGGCCTTCGGCGCCACGGGCATCGGCCTGACCCGCACCGAGCACATGTTTTTCGAGGGCAACCGCATTGACGCCATGCGCGAGATGATTCTCGCCAGCAATGTTGACGACCGCAAGAAAGCCCTGGCCAAGCTGCTTCCTTACCAGAAGGGCGACTTCGTGGGCATCTTCAAGGCGCTCAAAGGTTTTCCGGCCACCATCCGGTTCCTCGACCCGCCGCTGCACGAGTTCCTTCCGCACGAGGACGGCGCCCAGAAGGATCTGGCCGCCAAGATGGGCGTGCCCGTCGAGAAGATCAAACAGCGCGTCAAGGAACTCCATGAGTTCAACCCGATGCTCGGTTTCCGTGGCTGCCGCCTGGGCATTGTTTTCCCGGAAATTTCCGAGATGCAATCCCGCGCCGTGTTCGAAGCCGCCGCTGAAGTTCAGAAGTCGGGCGTCAAAGTGAAGCCCGAAGTCATGATCCCGCTGGTCGGGTTCAAGAAAGAGCTCGACCTTCAGGTTGAGATCGTTCACCGCGTGGCCAAACAGGTCATGGCCGAACAGAAGGTCAAGCTCGACTACCATGTCGGCACCATGATCGAAGTTCCCCGTGGCGCCCTGACCGCTGATGAAATTGCCCAGACGGCGGAGTTCTTCAGCTTCGGCACCAACGACCTGACCCAGACCTGTCTGGGCATGAGCCGCGACGATTCCGGCTCGTTTATCCAGCCTTATATCGAGGCGGAAATCATCAAGAAGAATCCGTTTGCCACCATTGACCAGGGTGGCATGGGCCAGCTCATGAAGATTGCGGCTGAAAAGGGCAATCAGACCCGCCCTGGCATCAAGCTGGGCATCTGCGGTGAACACGGCGGCGACCCCGAATCCGTCAAGTTCTGCCATAAGATCGGCCTGACTTATGTGAGCTGCTCGCCGTTCCGCGTGCCGGTCGCGCGCCTCGCCGCCGCCCAGGCCGCGCTGGAAGACGAGACCGCGAAGAAAAGCAAAACCAAGAAATAGTCTAAACAACAAAAACTTATTGTTAATTTGAAATTTAATTATGCAAAAAACTAAATCATTCCTGCGTGCCGGCGTCATGCTGGCCACGCTGTTTGCCGGCGCCAGTGCTTTTGCCGGCGACGCCGACATCAACCTGCCTGACCTGACGCAAGTGACATTTCCCGGCGTCGGCATGGGCGGCCACGCCCTGCTGTATCTGGGGCTGGCCATCTGCGCGGTTGGCGCGCTGTTCGGGGCCTGGGAATTTATGCGCTGCAAGGCGCTGCCGGTTCACAAGTCCATGAGCAACGTCTCCAACATGATCTGGGAGACCTGCAAAACCTATCTGGCGCAGCAGGGGAAATTCCTCGTGCTGCTCTGGGTGCTGATCGCCCTCTGCATTGTCTATTACTTCTTTGGACTGCAGCACAAATCCGCCGGCTCGGTGGCCGTCATCCTGGCCAGTTCCGTGCTGGGCATTCTGGGCAGCTACGGCGTGGCCTGGTTCGGCATTCGCATCAACACCTACGCCAACAGCCGCGCCGCGTTTGCCTCGCTCAAGGGCAACTCGCTCCAGACGCTGATGATCCCGCTTCGTTCGGGCATGAGCATCGGCCTGCTGCTCGTCTGCGTGGAACTGGTCTGCATGATCGGCATCCTGCTGTTCATGCCGCGCGAACTCGCCGGCCCCTGCTTCATCGGCTTCGCCATCGGCGAATCCCTCGGCGCTGCGGCGCTCCGCATCGGCGGCGGCATCTTCACCAAGATTGCCGACATCGGCTCCGATCTGATGAAGATCGTCTTCAACCTGCCGGAAGATGACCCGAAGAATCCCGGCGTCATCGCCGACTGCACCGGCGACAACGCGGGTGATTCCGTCGGACCGACAGCGGACGGTTTTGAAACCTACGGCGTGACCGGTGTGGCACTGGTTTCGTTCCTTGCCCTGTCGCTTGGCGGCGCGACCGTTTGCGGCCAGCTCATTGTCTGGATTTTTGTGGTTCAAGCCTTGATGGTGCTGGCGTCGCTCGCCTCATTTTATGTCAACAAGGCCGTCAGCAGCTCGCTTTATGGCAACAAGAAAGATTTTAACTGGGAACAGCCGCTGACAAACCTGGTGTGGCTGACTTCCATCGTTTCCATCGTGGTTGCCGGCGTCGCCAGCAAGGTTCTGCTGGGCGGCGTGGTGACAACGGATGCAGCAGGCACACAACACACAAATCTGTGGTTGGTTCTGGCCGGCATCGTCGCCTGCGGGACGCTGGCCGGTCCGCTCATCATGGAATTCACCAAAATCTTCGTCAGCACCAACTCCCGGCACGTGAAGGAAATCGTCACCGCATCCGGCCAGGGCGGCGCGTCACTGAACATCCTGTCCGGCTTCGTCACCGGCAATTTCTGCGCGTTCTGGATGGGATTGGTCATCATCGCATTGATGTTCGCGGCTTATCTGCTCTCGCAAAACCCGGCGCTGCTCGCGCTCATGCCTGAACAATTCCAGTTCGCCGCGCCGATCTTTGCGTTCGGCCTCGTGGCATTCGGCTTCCTGGCCATGGCGCCGGTCATCATCGCCGTGGACAGCTTTGGGCCGGTCACCGACAACGCCCAGTCCATTTACGAATTGAGCCGCATCGAATCCGTGCCGAACGTCCGCGCGGAAATCGAAAAGGATTTCGGGTTCAAACCCGACTTTGACAACTCCAAGCTCGAACTCGAAAAGGGCGATGGCGCGGGCAACACCTTCAAGGCCACGGCCAAGCCCGTGCTCATCGGCACCGCCGTTGTCGGCGCGACCACGATGATTTTTGGCATCATCATGCTGCTCGAAAAGGTTTACGGCGGCGTCATCGCCCACTTGAGCCTCGTGCAGCCGCAGGTCATCCTGGGCCTGCTCATGGGCGGCGCGGTGATTTACTGGTTCACCGGTGCCGCCACGCAGGCGGTGGCCACCGGCGCTTATCGCGCGGTGGTTTACATCAAGGAACACCTCAACTTGAATAAAGCCGAGGCCTCCATCGCTGACAGCAAGAAGGTCGTCGAAATCTGCACCATCTACGCGCAGAAGGGCATGATCAACATCTTCATCGTCGTATTCTGCATGGCGCTGGCGCTGTCGTTCTTCGATCCCTACTTCTTCGTCGGCTACCTGATCGGCATCGCGTTCTTCGGCTTGTTCCAGGCCATCTTCATGGCCAATGCGGGCGGCGCATGGGACAATGCCAAGAAGGTTGTTGAAGTGGATTTGAAGCAGAAGGGCACAGAATTGCACGCCGCGACCGTCGTCGGCGACACCGTGGGCGATCCGTTCAAGGACACCAGCTCGGTGGCGATGAACCCCGTCATCAAGTTCACCACGCTCTTCGGCCTGCTCGCGGCGGAAATTGCCGTGACGATGAAGGATCAAACCCTGAAGACCGGCATCGGCGCGTTCTTCTTTGTGGTCGCGCTGATCTTCGTCTATCGCTCGTTCTACTCGATGCGCATCCCGGTGGACAAACCGTCGGCGAAGTAAGCAACTCAACCTGCCGCCGTCCTTGCCCTGCTGTTTTGGGGCAAGGCGGCGGTTTTGTTTTTGGTTTTCGGCCGCCACGGAGCGCGTGGGTGTGTCTTCCATTTCGTTCCAAAGTTGGCAGAGAATTGGGAGGTGCAACCTTAAACCCCGCGCCCCTGTTCCTGATTGGAACACTTCGATCTGCTCAAAAGGAATCGCACGCTTGTTGGGGTTTGAATCGTCTCCTTCTCGATTGTGAGTTCTTATCTTTTGTGCATGGACTTCAAGTCAGTTTTCCGAAGCGAACAATGGCGTTTGCTCCTGCGGGGACAGGCAGCGGGGGATGTTTCCAGGCCGCATGCCAAACTTCCGAAGTTCCAACACAACCGGAGAATTTCACATGGCAAAGGTGCGGAAATAATTGGGGGATGGGCCGGCGGGCACGTCACGTTTCGGTTACGCGCGGCGCGATGGCCGGTTGATAGCGCCAGCGGGACGTGAGAAAGACTTTCGGGACGGGGTGGTCGCGGCATTTTGGCCGGCGTTTCGACGTGTCACAAAAGTGAGTGCGGCTGGCTGGTTTCTGGAAGTGGGAAGCCGCCGTGTTCCTCTAATCTTGTCCCGAAATGATTGAGACAAAATCTTGGTTCGGGAAGGTGCTCCTGCTTTCGGCGATCTGTGCCGCCGCCGGCACGGCGCAGGCGCAGTTTTCTTACAACGACGGCATCGGGCAAAATGGCGACCTGTTGGTTTGCTTTCGTCCGGCTTCAGGTTCCTACGACTTGGTTGTGGACTGCGGTTCGGTTGCGGCTTTCACCAATCTGGCGGTGGGCCAGAAAATTGCCATCACTAGTTACTACAGCCCGTCGCAGCTGAAATATACCGGCACAAACAACCTGTATTGGTCGGCCATGGCGAGCGCGCGGCCTGCCGGCAACATCTGGGTGACTCGTCCGCGCACCAGCTTGAACACACAGAGCACGCCGTGGCCGTGCAAGAACTCCGGCCAGCAGAGCAATGCCGGTGGCACGATTGATTCCATCGGTGATGACGCCTCCAACATCGCCGGCGGCGGCGATCCGAACGGGACGAGTCCTGCCAACGGGAATTCCTTTGTGGTGGAACCCGAAGGCTCCAGTGTTGGCGGTTCGTTCAATTCCTACAGCGTGCAAATGAGCGCCAATGGAAACCTCGGCGGCAATTTCTGGGGGGATTCCAGCAGCATCAGCCTTGAACAGAGCACTCCAGCCAATTTCACCACGGCGGGCCAGCCGGTGCGCGCGGATTTTTACCAGCTCTTGTCGGTGTCCAACGGATTGTCGGCCGCCTACCTTGGCTATTTTGAACTGGCAACCAATGGCGTGCTGACCTACACCGCCGGGCCGTCGCCGACGATTCTCACCGCGCCGCGCATCGTTTCCTACGTCCACACGGGAGCCACCAATACCGTTTCTTTCACCACGGTTTCCGGCGGAACCTACACCCTGCGCGGGACAAACAACGCGGGATTTGGCACGGCGAAAACAAACTGGCCGGCCATCTCCTCCTTGACGGGCAATGGCCTGACGAATTCGCTGGCGGAAATCATCACCAACAGTTCGCGCCTATACATCATCACCGCGCAATGACGGCTGACCGCTGACAATTTCCGAATCCAATTACAAAACATCAACCAACCCAAAAGGACAGACATGAAATCATACAAACTGGCAGTTCTCACCGCGGCGGCGGGCTTCCTGTGGAGCTTGAGCGCCACGGCGCAAACATTCAACTACAACAACGGCGATTTGTTGCTGGGTCTCCGCACTCCCGGCGGGAACTCCGATTTAATCGTGGATATCGGCGCGGCATCGCTGTATGCCAACGCGACCGGGCCCATCACCATTTCCGGCAATTACTTCACCAGCAGCCAGTTGACGGATGCCGGCTTGAGCCTGAACAATCTGTATTTTTCCGTGTTTGGCGACATCGCGCCCGGCTATCCCGGCACGGCAAACACGCTTTGGGTGACGGACCCGCAGTTGAGCAATATCATTGAAGCCACTCCGTGGACGCCGCAGACTTCAGCCAATCAGGGCAACACGCGCGCCCAGATGGAGAGCATCGCCTTTGGAGCGACTTACACCAGCTTTACCGAGGCGGCCTCGGCGGACAACACAATCAGTGCCGTCATCGTCCCCAGCAGTCTCAATATATCCGGCGAGGGCGCGCTATCCTACACCATCGGCATCGGTCCCAACGGAAACTTCAACGGCAACTTTGGCAGCAACAACGACATTGAACAGGACACATCGGCAACTTTCACCAGCGGCACCAGCCCGGTGAGGACGGACCTTTTTGAAATGACTCCTGGTTCCAGCGGCACCTATCTCGGCTACTTTGAACTGGATCCCAACGGCACGCTCACCTTTGATCCGCAACCGGTGCCGGAGCCGACGACCATGGCTGCGTTTGGCATGGGACTCATCGGACTGGCCGGTTGGCGCAGGATCACCCGCAAAAGCTGAATCTCTGAAACTTTAGCAATCTAACAACACACAAAAATAAAACCCCACAAAGAAATATGAAAAAAATACTGACCATCGCAGCTCTGGGCGGACTGTTTGCCGCCAGCACCGCGCAAGCGGATGTGAACATTTACATCGCCGGTTCCACCGCCTTCCGCGCCAACGTCTTCCGCGCTATCGAGGCGGCGTTTGACGGCGGCACCCCGACTTCGATCAATCCCGCCAATGCCGGCACCGGCACGGGCGTTTATACCGCGCAAGGGACGATGAATTCCCTTTACGGCGCCCAGACCGTGACGATCTACGCGAGCTTCAACGGCTCGGTTCAAGGACTGGAAGACCTGTTGAACAATACCAGTCTTACCTTCACCAACATCACGCCTGGCGGCTCGGCGGTGACTGCGGTTCCCACCATCACCTTCTCGGACGTGGACAAGTCTTCGACGCTGGCCGCCAGCGCGCCCGTCACCGAAACCCATGTCGCCATCCTGCCGTTCGTCTATTGCAGAAATCCATTGACCCCGACGACGGTAACGAACGTCACGGGACATCAATTGCAGTCGTTGTGGAACAACGGCGCGTTGAAGCTCTCCCTGTTCACGGGCAACACGAATGATGACTCCGGCCTCATGTATGTCACCGGTCGCAACAAGGATTCCGGCACGCGTGTGTGTGGCGGCTCCGATGCGTATTACACCGGCACCCCCATTCTTTATGGTTTCAACACCACCTTTCCCAACACTTGGGCGATCATGAATCAAAACCTCAGCGGCACCCTTTACGGCTTCGGATATTCCTCCGGCGGCAATGAGGCGATCGCCCTGACCAACCAGCTCGCCAGCGGCCCCTGCATCGGTTATGAAGGACTCAATGACGCCTTGACGGTCGCGGGTTCCGCCTGCACGGGTGCTCCGAAGGTCAACGGCGGCGGCAATTGCTCCATCATCGCCTACGACGGCTTCCTGCCGTTCAACAACTATGCCATCAGCACATCAGGCTCGCCGACAGTGGTTCCGGCCTATCCTGATTTCACGCCCATCATCGAGGGCCAATACAGCTTCTGGAGCTATGAATGCATTGAAATGTTGAACACCCACACCTCGGACACTACCTATCAGTATTACACGAACATGGTGTCCGGACTCGACTACGACCTTTTGCAGGCTGAAGTCAATGGCGGCAACAGCTCGAAATACGGGCCGGTCACTGCCCTCCGCCTCTCCGAGATGCGCTGCAACCGCTCCTCCGTGGGCGGCTCAATTACTCCCAACTGATCATAATGCCAGCCTGAATACACCGAACACCCCAAGGGCCGGCGCGGTTCATTCCGCGTCGGCCTTCTGCTAAACAAAACAACGGCGGGATGAGATGAAAGATAAACGGAATTTGGTGGCGCTCGTCCTTGGTGTGCTGATTTTTACCGGCGCGGCCAGGGCGTCCGTGACGGATGCGGAATCCAATCCCTACCGCGTCATCTCTCAACACAGCGTCTTCGGACTGGTCCCGTCACAGCCTGTTGCGACCACGAACGCCATGGATTTGCCGCCGGACGTCGTCTTGAATGGCATCATGGTCGTTTTCGACCGCAAGTATGCGCTGTTCAAATTGCCCGCGAACAAGGGAAAAAGTTATCTGTTGGGTGAGGGACAAAGCGATGGCGAAATCGAATTGCTGTCTGTGGACGATCGCGCGGGTGTGATCAAAATCAAAAATCACGGGGTCGTCCAGACCGTTGCGCTGGCCAAACCACCCGCGCCATCGGGCACGCCCGCCGCCGCGTCTGCTGCCGCGCCGATCGCCGCCGCGGCCAATAATCCTCAATCGGTTTCGGCGGAAGGCATTCCGCAGTCGGCGATGGAAAATACTCCGGCAACCAGTGCCGCGCCGGTCGCCCCGGCGGGATACGCCGTCGCCTTCGCGGGCAGTTCCGGCAATTCCCAAAGCAGCTCCTCCGGCAGCACGCCGTCCGACGGTTCTTCCGGTTCGCAGTCCTCCGGCGGTTCAAGCTCCACCACCAAGGCGGCATCGGAGCAGTGGTGGGTGGTCGCCAGCAAAAATTTGGAGGCCGCCCGCGCCGCCACGGCCGGTCTGGTGGACAGCGGACAGGCCGAGCCTTTTCCGCTCACACCTTTCACGCCGCCCGGCACGCCGGGGAATCTCATCGGTCCCGGACAACTCTATTTTGTCAGCCAGGCAAATTAGCGTTGATCCGGACCTACACTTTCCAGACAAGCCGCTTTTGAGTTGTCGCAGAATTGTGCTTCTTCCGACACGCGGCCGTAACACAACACCTTCAAACTGGCGGCTTAATGTCAGTCGAGCGGCACCTCATCCTCCAGGAAACGATTTTGAGGCCGTCGGGTGAATGGACACCCCGCGGCCCCGGCTGGACGATTGCGCGCGTGGCGGAAGGAAGCGGTTACTGGATGCAGGGTGGAAACGCGCGGGCGTTGAATGCGGGCGACGGCCTGATGCTGGCGTTCAACAGCGGCGGACAGTTGCGGGCCAGCCAGCTCGGCTCCTTGAAACTGCATTTCTTCACCGTGCAGCCGCAATTCCTCAACGGGCTGCTCACGGTGTCGGAATGGCACCGGCTGGAGATTGCGCCCGCCGCCAACGTTCCGCCCGCCTCTTTTTTCGCCGCAAACGAGCCGGTCGGGCAAAAGTTCGCCCACATCGCCAACCAGTCGCAAAACGACGGCTTGGCGATGCGCTGCGCGCTGCTCCAGCTTTGGACCAGCGCGGTGACGGGGTTTTTCCCCGCGAGCGCCGTCGCGGTCGCGGACACGAACAAGCTCCGCGACCGTTTCCGCCAGATGATCGGGCAGATGCTGGAGGTGGAGCTGTCCGGCAGCTCGCTCGGCGAACTGGCGGAGCGGTTGCATTGCAGCGAGCGGCATTTCAGCCGGCTGTTCCGCGAGGAGTTCGGCGTGCCGCTGCGGGCGCGGCAGATCGAGCTGCGCCTGCAACGCGCCCGGCAATTGCTCGCCGATTCCGACGCAAAGGTCATCAACGTGGCCTACGACAGCGGCTACCGGCACCTCGGCCTGTTCAACGCGATGTTCAAAAAGCGGTTCGGGGTGACGCCGAGCGAGTGGCGGCAGTCCCGTCGCGGCGGAACGCGCAAAAATCCGCCGGCGCAACCGCCGGCGCGGAAGCCGGCCTCGCGGCTGGGGATCGGCATCAAAGTGTTGCTCGCCGTGCTGGCGATGTTTCTGGGGTTGCCGGCGTTCGGGCAGACCAATTCCGCCGCCACAAATTCCGCTCCGCACTTCCGCGTGGACAAATACGTTGTCGAGGGGAACACGATTTTGTCGCCATCGGCCGTCGGCGGCATTTTCACGAACGTCCCCAACGCCTTCGGCACGAACGTGACGATTGACGCGATTCTGGCGGCGGCGGGTGATTTGCAGGCGGCGTATCGCGCGCGTGGTTTCGTGACAGTGAAAGTCGGGCTGCCGCCGCAGAAATTGACCAATGCCGTGGTGAAGGTGAACGTGACCGAAGCCCCGCTCGTCGCGATCAACGTCGAGGGCAACCGCTGGTTCGGTTCCAACAACGTGATGCGGGCGCTGCCGGATTTGCGCACGAACATTCTGCTCAACGCGAAAATTTTCCAGCGCGAGCTGGACCAGGCCAACATGAGCCGCGACCGATCCATTTATCCCGTCATCGGCCCCGGCCCGGAACCGGGCACGAGCGAGCTGACGCTGAAGGTCAAGGACACCCTGCCGTGGCACGCGCGGCTGGAGGTCAACAACCAGGCGACGCCGGCCACGCCGGACATGCGCGCCAGTTTCAGCTCGCAATACGACAATCTTTGGGACCTGGAACACCAGATCGGCCTGCAATACAACTTTTCATTCGACCAGTTCAAGGGGGGAAACAACTACAGCTCGCTGCCGTTTGACGAACCGCAGGTGGCCAATTACAGCGGTTACTACCGGCTGCCGCTGGGCGGTTATCCCTCGGTGCAAGACGAGGTGGACAACCATCCGGGCAGCTTCGGTTACAACGAGGCGACGCATCAATTCAACCTGCCGGCGCCGACCGGTCGGCCGGAGCTGACCTTTTACGGCAGCCGTTCGACCTCCGACACGGGCGTGCAATACGGTCCCGCGACCCTGGTGACGTCGCCGACGAACCAGCTGCTGAAAATCTATTCCCAGGATTCAGGCGACAACTTCACGTTGAACGAAAACCTCGGCGGACGGCTGGCCCTGCCGCTGCCGCAAATTTCAAAATTGAGCAGCACGCTCTCATTCGGCATGGATTTCAAGCGCTTCCGGCTGGTGAGTTACAACACAAATAATTTTCCCTATTCCTTCATCTACACCAACCAGGGCAACCCAGAGACCATCGGAACCAATGTCGCGTCGGCGCAGCCGATCCGCTATCAGGCCGTGGATTACCTGCCGCTCAACATCGGATGGAGCGGTTCGGTCCCCGACAAGCTTGGCTCGACCTTTTTTAACGCCGCCGCGAATTTCAATCCGCTCTCCGTCTTTTCCGGGAATTCCGCCTTTTCGCAGGCCGCCTATTCCTCCAAGGCGCGGGCGGATTACGTCTTCGTCCAGGCGGGCGCCGACCGCCAGCAAAAAATATACAAGGACTGGTCGGTGAAACTTCACGCCGACGGCCAGTGGGCGGACAGCCCGCTTTTCGGCAACGAGCAATACGCGATGGGCGGCACGCCGGGCGTGCGCGGCTATACCGACGGCGAGGCCTATGGCGATGAAGGCTGGCGCGTTTCGGTCGAGCCGCAACTGCCGCCGCTCGACATCGGCATGTTCGGCAATGAAGGCAGCGAGGAGCCGTGCTGGCTGCGCGGCTCGGTGTTCATGGATTACGGCGAGACTTATCTGCTCGACCCGCAGCCCGGCGGCAGCGAGCGGCAGAAATTCTGGGGCGTCGGCTGGGGCGTCACCGCCAACATCGGGAACCATCTGGACGGGCGGCTTACGATGGCCTTTCCGCTGACGGCCACGCCGCAGACGCAAGTCGGCAGCATTCACATTTACTTCGGCGTCGGGGTGCAATTCTAAAATGCGAATGAACATTTCACCGATTTGTAACCTCCGATCGCGGATGCCCGGCATAAAATTTCATCCGAAAATTTTTATGCGCGCAAAACCATTTTGGCGGATCGCCGCCGGATTTTCCGTTCTCGGGCTGGCCTTCAACGCGCCGGCCAATCCGTCGGGCATGACCGTCGCCTCCGGCTCGGCCACGGCGTCGCAAAGCGGTTCGCAGCTCACCGTCACGGCGTCGCAAAATGCGTTTCTCAACTGGCAGAGCTTCAACATCGCGGCGGGCGAGACAACCGTCTTCAACCAGCCGTCCGCGCAATCCATCGTCTGGAATTCCATCGGCGGCAACAGCGCGTCGCAGATTTACGGCAGTCTTCAGGCCAACGGCGTCGTGGTGCTGATGAATTCGTCCGGATTTTATTTCGGGCCGAATTCATTTGTGCAGGCCGCCGGGCTGATCGTTTCGACGGCGCAAAGCATGCCGCAAAACAACGGCGGCGCGTGGGAGTTCAACGGTCCGCCGCCGGCGGCCAGCATCATTAATTACGGAAAAATCAACGTCGTCAACGGCGGCCCGGCGTTTCTCATCGCGGAAAACATCGCGAACTTTGGCGAAATATCCGCGCCGGGCGGAACCCTCGGCATCGCGGCGGGACAGGACGTGCTGGTGAGCGAACGGCCCGACGGACGCGGCTTGAGCATGAAGGTCACTTTGCCCGCGGGCGCGGTGGACAACGAAGGCCGTCTCGTCGCCGACGCCGGAACCATTTCCGTGAACGCGCAGGTCGTGAATCAAAATGGCGTTGTCCAGGCCAATTCCGTCCGCGACGAAAACGGCGTCATCGAACTGGTTGCGTCCGACAAATTGAATCTCGGAGCGAATTCCCAAATTCTCGCCAATGGCGACGGTTCGGCCGGCGGCAGTTCCGGCGGCAGCGTGACGCTGCAATCCGGCAACACGTTCAGCGACGCGACCGGCAGCCAGATTGACGTGAAGGGCGGCGCGCAGGGCGGCAACGGCGGCAATGTCGAAATCAGCGCGCCGGAGGTTTTGTCGCTGAAGTCCGGCATTGATGCCGGCGCGCAGCCGGGCTGGACGGCGGGGAAATTGCTTTTGGATCCTTACGACATCATTTTGGACACGTCCGGCGGCGACAGCGCGGGCAGCGGCACGGTGCTGGCGGGCGATGATTCCGGCGGCACGCTGGATTTGGATGTCAACAGCGCGTTCGCCAATCTCACGGTTTCGGAAATTCTGTTGGAGGCCACGCATGACATCACGCTGGCCGGCGGCACGCAGTGGAATTTGAGCGGAACCATCGGCGCGAACAACGGCGGCGTGACCAGCGGACAACTGACATTGGAGGCGGGCAGCGACATCATTTTTCAAGACGGCTCCGCCATTGTTGATGCCAACAACTGGTCGGTGACGCTCAAGGCCGGCGTCAACAATTTCACCACCGGCGCGATTCAGCCGGGTGTTGGCAACATTTACCTGAATGGCGGGGACGGCCTGCAAAATGGCGGCTCAATTCAGACCGCCGGCGGGAGCATCAGCCTGACCGCCGGGCAGGACATTGAAACCGGCGGCGGTTCGTTGCAGGACGCCAATTACAATAATTTCACCATCGCCTCGGCTTCCGGTGCCATCAACCTGACGGCGGGCAATGACATTCAAATAATATCACAGCTCGGCCTTGGTTCCATTGAGACAACCGCTGGCGGAAACATCAATTTAATGGCGGCGCAGGATATTAATGTTGGCACCGGCTCCGTCAGCGCGACCGGCGGCGGAAACATCAATGCCATCGCCACATCCGGCAGCTTGAACGATTCCGGTTCCATCCAGACGGACACGGGTTCCATCACGGTGCTGGCCGGACAAAATGTTTTGTTGGACAGCAGTTCGGGCAGCGTCGCCTCCATCGTTACGACCGGTGGCTGGGGAACTGACAGCGACGGCAATCCCATGCCAATCAGCGGCGGAAACATCAACGTGACGGCGGTGGTAGGCAGCGTCAACACCGGGGCGGATCCCAACGGCTACACTTTTTACCAGAATTTTTACACGGTCTATGGTTTCAGTCTGGGGGGCATCAGCACGGCGGCGGGTGGCGATGTGAACATCACCGCCGGTCTGGACATCATCAGTTTTCTGCCAACGGGAAACAACACCGCCGGTGACGCAGGCAGCGGCGCATTCGGCACCGGCGTGGCGGGCAACGTGACGTTGACCGCCGGGCGCAACATCGTGGGGCATTATGTAGTCGCCGACGGAACGGGCACGATCAACGCTGGTGTGAACATCCCGCAGTATCTTCTGGACGGGCAAATCATTTTGTCAAATCCGGACGGCAATGCGGGAACGGCGGCGAGTCAGCTGGCATTGAGTTTGATTGACGGCGGTTGGACAGTGGACGCGGCGCACGACATCAATTTGCAGGAAGTCCGCAACCCAAACGGCATCCTGAATGGAATCAACAGTTCGTCTTCCTACTATCATCTGTTTGACTACGCTCCGGACGACTTCGTGAGCCTGAATGCTGGAAACAGCGTGCAGCTTCTCGGAGTCAATCCGCCGCGCAATGCCGGCATCAGCATCCCGTCCATTTATCCCCCGACCTTCGACATCACGGCGGGCGCGGGCGGGGTCGTCATTGGCAACGAGATCATTTTATTTCCTTCGCCGCTGGGCAGTCTGGTCATCAATACGACTGGTGGCGGGCCGCTTGAAACGGCGGCATATGCGGCCTATTTGCAGGAGCTTGCGGCGTATGACCCTGCCAGCGGCAATCTGCCGCCATCGCCTCCCACCGATGATGTCGAACTTATCGTGTCCGACGCCGACCCCGGCCAGCCGCAATACAAGACACAGTCCAGTTTCGATGCGGCCGATCATGCATCCACGCCGGTTCATTACAACAGTCCGACGACAGTGGCGCTCAATATTTCCGGCGACATGGACAACTTTGATCTGGTCGTGCCGGAGGCGGCGCAAATCAACGTGGTGGGCGACATGAACAATTGTTCTTTCGAGGGGCAGAATCTTCACCCGACCGACGTGACCAGCATCAATGTCGGCCAGACCGCGAAGGCAAACATGGAAGACAGCGGCCTGTTGAATCCAGCCACGGATTCGGGCCTTTATGTCGGCGGCGACATCTTGAATCAGAATCAATACAACAGCGTGACCATGTCCTCGGCGCCGGATTTGTCCCTGCTGCTACAGGCTTTCGGGGCATCCTACAGCGATTTGTTCAACAACCTTTATTATGATCCCGTCAGTGGAAAGCTCACGCTCAAGGGGGTTTTGGGCCAGACCGGTTACACAGCGCTGACAAGCCTGGTCATTCAGGTCGTGGATCAGAATGGACTGCCCGAATTCACCACCAACCCGAATGGTTCGCAATCGCCGGTGCTGGAGACGGTTTCCATTCTCGACCCGGCCACCGCCGCGCTGCTGCAAAGCGAGAGCCAGAACGCTCCCGCAACTCCAAACCTCGGTTATGTCCTCGGCGGCGGCGGAACATTCAACATTACCGCGCACACGCTCGACCTCGGTTCGACGCTCGGCATCCAGTCCATCGGCCAGAAGGACAATCCCGCGCTCAATCAGTATTACATCTCCACGCTGCCCGGCCATATTTCTCACGGCGCAGACATCAATATCACCCTCACCGGTGAGAATGCCGCCGGTGACTCGCTGGATATGTTCGCGACCACCATTTCCACCCTGAACGGCGGAAACATTTCGGTGAATGCCGCCGGCAATGTCAATGTGGGTTCCACTTATGTTTCCGGCAACGATGATTATGCCCGCGGTATTTATACCACCGGGGACGGCAGTGTGAGCGTGATTGCCGGCGGCAACATCGAGGTGGCTGGCTCGCGCATCGCCGCCTACGACGGCGGCAACGTCACGGTGAAGTCGCTTTACGGCAACGTGGATGCGGGCAACGGCGGCAGCGGCTCGGTCACGGTGGACGAGTATTACGTGGACCCGCTGACGGGAACCACTGAATTTTCGAACCCGACCATTCCGTTGAGCGGCATCCTGGCCATGACCTTCCCGCCGCGCGATTCCACTTCAACCGAGCCGGCATATTCCGTTGGAAATGTCCTCGTCGAGACGCCGCAGGGAAACATCACGGCCAGTGCGGCGGGCATCGTTCAGCTGCCGCTGAACGGTTCGGATTCCTCCGCCGCGACGGTCACGGTTTTGGCCGGCTCACGCGATGCTGGTGGGAACATTCTTTATGTTGGCGACATTGACACCAGCGGCGCCGGCGTTATCGGCAGCACGGTCAAAATGGACGCCACCGGCGGCATCATCGGCCTCATTTTTGCGCGCGACAACGCCGACATCACCGCCCAGCAAAACGCGGACGTGACGGTTCTCGCGCAGGGCACCGCGAACGTCAGCGCCGGCGGCAACCTTTCCGGCACCATTGTCGGCGTGGGCGGCCTCAGCGCCAGCAGCGGTGGCAGCATTGACGCCTCGCTGTTGTCACAAAACATCAGCCCTGGCGTGGAAACTTCGGGACAAAAAGGTTTCACGCAGGGCACCGCCGCCAACACGGCGAGCGCGGGGCTGGCAAATGACCAAACCACCAAGCCTGCCGACTCTTCGGACGACACTGCCGACGACGAGAAGAAAAATGGCAAGAAGGTCGCGCTTGCTCAAAAAGTGGGCCGCGTGACGGTGATTTTGCCGCCAAAGACAGTCTCCGAAACCCAAACATCAAACCATCCTTTATGACCACACTCCTCCATCCGATGTTCGCCGCCAACGCGGCGGTTTATGCCATCCAAAACGCCACCACCGAGGGCAAAATCACGGTCCTCGTGCTGCTGGTCTTGTCGCTGTTCAGTTGGACAATCATCATTACCAAGTTCCGGCAGTTGAGCATTGCGCGCAAGGCGACGAAGCAATTTCTGGCGGCCTACAATTCCACGCGCGACCCGCTGGACATCCAGCGCAAGGCCGAGGAGTTTGACGGCGCGCCGGCGTATCAGCTTTACATCCGCGGCGCGGACGAGCTGGCGTATCAGTTGAAAAACAACCCGGTGCAGGTCCAGCCGGCAAAGCCCGCCAGCCCGGCAAACGGAGCGGGAAACACGGACTACCTGGCGCATTCCGTCACGACCAAAATCGCCGTGTCATCCTTTGACGCGGTGCGTCTGGTTTTGGAGGAGGCGGCCAGCGCGGAGGCAATGTCGCTGGAAAAAGGAATGATCGTTCTTTCCACGGCGGTGGCCGGCGGGCCGTTCATCGGATTGCTCGGCACGGTCTGGGGCGTCATGTCCACGTTTGCAGGCATCGCCGAGAGCAAGGCCGCCACGCTGACGGCGATGGCGCCCGGCGTCGCGGCGGCGCTGGTCGCCACCGTGACGGGTCTGCTCGTGGCCATTCCGGCGATGTTCGCCTACAACTTCATGGTCACGACCATCCGCGCCATCACGCAGGAGCTGGACGGTTTTGCCAGCCGCTACGCCAACCAGATCGAGCACGTTTATGTGGACCGGCGCGATATCGAGGACAAGATTGCCGGCGCGATGAAGCGCGCCAGCCAGACCGGCGGGAGCGCGCCCGTCCCGGCGATGATTGAAAAGTGAGCGCCGCATGAAAAAGTGTTCGCGATCGGTGCATCATTCGCTGACGGAGTTGAACATCACTCCGCTGCTGGACTTGGCGTTTGTGCTGCTGGTCATCTTCATCATCACGACGATTCCGCCGGTGACGGACGTGGATTTGAAGCTGCCCACGGCGTCCAAGCGTCTCAAAGACCCGCCGCGCGACGCCAACTACATCACCGTCCAGGCCGACGGCAAAATGTTTCTGAACAAAAAGGAGGTCGCCTCCGCAGACGAAATGCTTTCGACGCTCATCGGTTTGCGCACAGTCAACCAGGACCTGAACGTCATCGTGCGCGGCGACGGCAAGACGAAATACCGCCAAATCCGCGCCGTGCTGGATGTCTGCCAGCAGGCCAACGTGCCGAAGGTGAACCTGGCCACCGAAACCCTGGGCCAGAAATAAGCCATGCTGCCGCACACACAAGCGCGCAAAAAGCGCAACTCGTCCAAGGTGAATTTTTTCATTTCGTTTGCCTTCCACGCCACGATCGCGCTGGTGGTGCTTTATTTTGCCGCGCGCCAGGGCTGGCTGGGCAAACAGGCTCAAAATCTTTCCGTCGAACTGGTGAAGAAGGAAAAACCGAAAGAGAAGCCGAAGGAACCGGAAAAGCCGAAGGAGGAGCCGCCGAAAGTCGTTGAAGCGCCGAAGCCGGTGGAAACGCCCAAGCCGGTCGAGACCGTCAAAGCGCCGCCATCGGTCGCGCCGCCGATTGTCGCGCCGCCCGCCGCTGACCTGCCGTCGTTTGAATTTGAAGGCGGCAAGGCGGTTGTCAGCAGCTCCGATCCGGTGGAGATTTACAAGAACGCCGTCGAATACGCCTTCCGCTCGAAATGGAACCGGCCGGAGAACATGGCCGACGACACCTATGTCGCCGAGGTCGAAGTTTCGGTGGGGCGCGACGGAAAAATCGGCGATCCGGCTTGGCAGAAAGGCTCCGGGAATTCGCGCTGGGATGATTCCGTGCGCGCGGCCATCGCCGCCGTGACCAACATGGCCACACCGCCGCCCACGAATTTTCCGCCGCGCATCACCATCCGGTTTGACGTCCAAGATGAAACCGAACCCGTGCCGCAATGAGCCTGAAAAAAACATCCCGCTCGCACCACAGCTCGTTGAACGAACTGAACATTACGCCGTTGCTCGACCTCGTGTTCGTGCTGCTGGTGATTTTCATCATCACCACGCCGCAGATGATGAACAACCTGGAGATGAACCTGCCGTCCGGCAAACCGCCGCCACCGCAAAATGAAAAACCCAAAATCAACAACATCGTCGTGGACGCGAAAGGGCAGACCTTTTTAAATGATCAAATGGTCACCGTCGCCGCGCTCAAGGACAAACTGCAGCAGCTCAAGTCGGACAATCCAGACTTGAGCGTCGTGGTCCAAGGCGCGGACGATGTGGACTACCAGAACATGGTCAACGTGCTGGACGTGCTTCAGCAGTTGGACATCACCAAGGTCGGCCTGGCCACGGAGACCGCAACAGCCCCATGAGCCGGCGCGACGGGATTTTTTCAAATCGCCCGCAGCAATGGCACACGATTTGAAATTTCCAGAAAATTTTCTCTGGGGCGCGGCCACGTCGGCGACGCAGGTGGAAGGCCACGTCAACAACGAGTGGACGGATTATGTGGCGGCGGACGGCGGGCATTGCCGCGTGGCGTGCGACCATTATCACCGTTATGCCGAGGACGTGGACTGGATGGCGCGGCTCGGCGTGAACGCCTACCGCATGGGCATCGAATGGTCGCGCCTGCAAGCCGCGCCGTTCGCGCCACTGAACCAGGCCGAACTGGCGCGCTACGTCCATCTGCTCGACTGCCTCAATGCGGCGGGTATCACGCCGATGGTCGTGCTGCACCATTTTTCAAATCCGCCGTGGATTACGGTGGCGGGCGGCTGGCTGAATCCGGCGGCGGTTCCGGCGTTTGTGGATTATGCGACAAAGCTGGTGGCAGCCTTGAAAGAGCGGGTTTATTTGTGGAATACGTTCAACGAGCCGGACACTTACGCGTCGCTGACGTATCTGCTCGGCGGATTTCCGCCGTTCCACAAATGGCGTTTTGCCTCCTACCGGACAGTCATCAGGCACATGGCCGAGGCCCACGCGCAGGCGGGCTGCGCGATTCGCAACGCGGGCGGCGGTGGCAAAACGCCGGAAGTCGGCATCGCGAAAAACTGGACTTCGTTCGGCGCATTCCGGGCGTTCGCGGTCTGGGATCATTTTCTGGCGGCCATTTCGCATTACGCCTTCAACCGTTTTGTGCTGGATGAATTTCTCGGAGGGCGACGGCGCGGGGCGTCCACGTTTCTCGGCGTCAATTATTATGGCCGCGCGCGGCTGAACCATTTTCAGGCGCTGGTGCCGACGAATGGCGTTTCCCACGAACGGTTGAAGCAACTGGGCGTCGTCTGCGATGACATGTTCGAACGGCATCCGTCCGGTTTTGGAGCGCTCCTGAGAAAATTCCACCAGCGATACGGCCTGCCGATTTACATCACCGAACACGGTGCGGCGTCCAGCGACGAGGATTTCCGCATCCGCGATCTGACGGAACATTTACGCGAGCTGCGCGCCGCGATGGACGGCGGCGTGGATGTGCGCGGATTTTTCTACTGGTCGCTGCTGGACAATTTCGAGTGGCAGTTCGGCTATTCGAAGAAATTCGGCCTGCTTTCCGTGGATTTCAGCGATGCAGCATTGCCGCGCAAAATGACACGTGTCGGGGAGTTTTACAGCGGAATCTGCAAGGCAGGCGGAACGGTGGCTTAAATCGAAACAAATTTCAGGCGCGTGAAAAAGCGCCAAAAGCAAAGGCTGGCTGGCAGCTTAACGCATTTCCTGACGGAGCGTCAGCGCGGCAAAAACCAATGCCACGACAAACGGCAGGGCAAATAGGGCAATGTTCATGGCCTGAATGTATGACATAAAACCGACAATTGCAACGATTCTGTTACAACCATGTTTCGCATATGTGCCGATTGGCGGCCCGCCGTCCCTGTTTTCTGGCGGATATCAATGTGAACAGATGTTCACGCGTTCGTCACATTCCCGTAACACGCTTGGAATAGGCTCTGCCTCACAAGGTGTGGCATGAAAAAGATACTAATCCTGACGGCCGGGTTCGGTGACGGACACAACGCTGCCGCCCGCAGCCTCCGTGACGCCATCGAATTTCTGGATGAAGAAGCGCGCGCGGAAGTCCTCGACCTCTTTGCCGACAGCTACGGCGTGTTCAACACCCTTGCCCGCAAAACCTATCTCGGCATGGTTCAATATGCGCCCAGCCTCTGGGGCGGCATTTATTCGATGCTGGAAAATCCCTTCATCGAGAAACAGCTCGGAGGCTTCACGCGGCTCCAGGTCATGCTGGAAAAAATCCTGAACGAAACCCAGCCGGACTGCGTTGTTTCCACCTACCCGATTTACGGCCACGTCATCAAAAAGATTTTTCATGGTCACGAACGCCCCTTCAAACTCATCACCGTCGTCACCGATTCCATCACCATCAACTCCGCTTGGTTCCGCGCGCCAAGCGATTACTTCTGCGTCGCCAACGATGCCTCCGCCGATGTTTTGATCAAAAACGGCGTCGCGGAGAAAAACATCCAGACGCTCGGCTTTCCGGTGAATCCCATTTTTGCCGACAACCCGGAGGCGCTGGCCCCGCCGCTCGGCAACGAGCCGCGCCGCGTCCTCTACATCATCAACACCGGCCGAAAAAAGGCCGGCAAGGCCGTTGACCGCCTGCTCGCACTCGAAAATGTCCATCTCACCATCACCGCCGGTCGCGACCCCGATCTGCGCGCCAAGCTCATCGAACGCACCCGCGATTTTGGCGACCGCGTGAACGTTCTCGGCTGGACCAACCAGATGCCGGAGCTGCTGATGAGCCATCACCTCGTCATCAGCAAAGCCGGCGGCGCGACGGTTCAGGAGGCCATCGCCGCCCGCTGCCCGATGATTGTCAACCAGGTCATTCCCGGCCAGGAGGAGGGCAATGCCGAACTCATCACCCGGTTCAACCTTGGTGCCGTCGTCGAGAAGAACAAGGAAGTGGCCGAGGCCGTCGAACTCGCCTTTGAAAAGCGCGCGACACTCTGGCACGAATGGAGGAGGAACCTCAAGAAAATCTCCCGGCCTGACGCCGCACTGCGCATCGGCGAACTCGTCCTCGAAGCCGCCGACCATGACCAGCCCGGACGGAAAGCCATCAAGCTTTTTGAACCCGCCCCGCCGCGCGTCATGCGCGCGCCTGCCATTGCCAACGGCGAAAGCCATCCGCAGATGCTGCTTTGCGATTTCCACATCCACACCAATTATTCCGACGGCAAACTTTCCGTGCCGGAGGTCGTGGATTTCTACGGCGAGCGCGGCTTCGACTGCATCTGCATCACCGACCATCTGGCCGACCCGAAACGGCTGCTCGGCAAGCTGTCCGAGCTGGCGAACATGACGCTCGCGCAGGAACAAATCGGCGAATACTTTGCCGTTGTTGAACGCGAACGCCAGCGCGCGTGGCACCGCTACAAGATGCTCGTCCTCACCGGCATCGAATTCAACAAGGACGGCTACACGCGCAAAAGCTCGGCGCATCTGCTCGGCATTGATTTGAAGGCGCCCGTCTCCGCCGCGCTCGACATCCCCGAAATCATCGAGCAAATCCATCGTCAGGGCGGACTCGCCGTCGCCTCGCACCCGCACATCATGAAAAGCGAATGGGGCAAGAACACGCTTTACCTCTGGGAAAACCAGGAGAAATTCGCGCCGCTGCTCGACGCGTGGGAAATCGCCAACCGCAACAACATCTTCAACGACATCGGGCTCAAGCGCCTGCCCTTCATTGCCAACAGCGATTTCCACAAGCCCAAGCACATTTACTCCTGGAAGACGCTCATTCACGCCGCGAAAGACGCCGAAGCCATCAAGGACTGCATCCGCCGCAACGAACACGTGGCCATCACCCTTTACCGCGATTTCGCGCCTGCTGCCCTCAACACTCAACCTTCAGCCTCCAGCAATCTTCCTTATATCCAAGATCGCTTGCCGTTGCGCGTGGTGAACCATTGATCTGGCACAAATAAGTTTGCAGGAATTGGAAACGTGAGTGTTGTTTTTTCAGGTCTCCTGAAAGCAGTTGATTTTTACTCAGTTGTTTCACGAGAGTTGAAAGGTTGCCCAAATTCATACCTGTTTGTTTGTGAATCTCCATTTGAGTGCGGCTTCCGTTCATTGTATGTTAATACTGGGGTATTGTGTGACAGGTTTTGGGGCATGAAAGCTTGTGCGTTGGACTTGCGAGGTTGTGCCGGTTCTCCTTGACCACGAACGGCGTCGGCGGTAAAAAAGTGCCGAACCCATGTCATCGGAAAGAACAAAGACGGCAATCATCGTCGGCATCGTGGCCTTGGTCGCGGTTTTGCTCTTGGGCGGCATCACGTTTCTCCTCCTCAAAGTCAGGGCGCATAGGGTTCAGGCGGGGGTGTTGGCCAGATTGAAGGCGGACAATCCGGTGGAGTATTACGTCCTGCACACGCCTGCGGCGCAAAGCGAGGACGATTTGAAGAACGAGATGGTCGGCACCTGGCAACTGATCGGCGCAAAATCCGGGAGGACCGGGCAGTTCGTTCACCTCCAGTCGCCTGGCAGCTATCACAAGACGTTCACCCTCACCAACTGGGCCATTGTCACCTGTGATTCCAATTCAAACGTCCTCTATACCGCCGGCGGCCATTACACGATTCACGGCGACAATTACACCGAATCCATCGAGGCGGCAACGGGCATAATGACCCGGTATCTCGGCGCGCACCCGGGATTCAGAATCCGGGTGGACGGGGACAATTTCTACCAGATGGGGGCGGGCAAAAATCCTTCCATCGAGGAGATGTGGCAGCGCGTCGAGTGACGCCGATTGGCGTGGTCTCTGTCGTGGCAGGCCGCCGGACGCCGGCAATTCATTCCGGTGTCAAGGCGGCCAAGCAACCGATGTTGTCTCTTTGCCAAAAAAAGTGGGGGTCGCCGCGCCGCGCCAATCTATCCTGATACCGAACCGTGGGCGATGAGAAAGTCCGTTTGAATTCCACTGCCGCGACGGCTGTTTCCATGTCACAACAACTTTGAATTTATTATCAACATGAGCACAAGAACAAAACTGACTCTGGACGGCAACGAAGCCGTTTCCCACGTCGCCTACCGCCTCAACGAGGTCATGGCGATTTATCCCATCACCCCCTCCTCGACCATGGCCGAGTGGTGCGACCAGTGGGCGTCCGAGGGCCGGCGCAACCTGTGGGGAACCATCCCCGGCATCATCGAGATGCAAAGCGAGGGCGGTGCGGTGGGCGCGGTCCACGGAATGTTGCAGACCGGTTCCATCGCCACCACGTTCACGGCGTCACAGGGATTGCTGCTGATGGTTCCCAACATGCTCAAGATTGCCGGCGAGCTGCTGCCGGCGGTGTTTCATGTCACCGCCCGCGCCGTCGCCACGCACGCGCTTTCGATTTTCGGCGATCACAGCGACATCATGGCCTGCCGCACCACCGGCTGGGCCATGCTCGGTTCGGCCAGTGTGCAGGAGGCGCACGATTTCGCGCTCATCGCGCAGTCGGCCACGCTGCGCTCGCGGATTCCGTTCGTCCATTTCTTCGACGGCTTCCGCACGTCGCACGAGGTCCAGAAAATCGAGATGCTGGACGACGCGGATTTGCGGGCGCTGATTGACGACAAGCTCATCGCGGAGCACCGCGCGCGCGGGCTGTCGCCGGACCGGCCGGTGCTGCGCGGCACGGCGCAGAATCCCGACGTGTTTTTCCAGGCGCGCGAGGCGTGTAATCCGTTTTACGCCGCCTGCCCGGACATCGTGCAGCAGGCGATGGACGTCTTCGAGAAGCAGGTCGGGCGCAGCTACAAGCTGTTTGAATACGAGGGTTCGCCGCTGGCCGAGCGCGTGGTCGTGCTCATGGGTTCGGGCTGCGAGGCGGCGCACGAGGCGGTGGATCATTTGATCCGCGCGGGTGAAAAGGTTGGCATCGTGAAGGTGCGGCTGTATCGGCCGTTCGACAGCAAACGCTTCGTCGAGGCGCTGCCGGCGACGGTGAAGACCATCGCGGTCCTGGACCGCACGAAGGAGCCGGGCGCGGCGGGCGAGCCGCTGTTCCAGGATTGCGCCGCGGCGATTTACGAGGGCATGACCAACAACTGGGGCCGCATCAAAATGCTACCGCGCATCGTCGGCGGCCGCTACGGCCTGTCCTCCAAGGAATTCACGCCGGCAATGGTCAAGGCGGTGTTCGACAATCTCAACGAGAAGCAGCCGAAGAACCATTTCACCGTCGGCATCAACGACGACGTTTCCCACACCAGCCTGCCGGTGGACCCCGATTTTTCGACCGAGCCGGACAATGTGATCCGCGCGCTGTTCTACGGCCTCGGCGCGGACGGCACGGTGGGCGCGAACAAGAATTCCATCAAGATCATCGGCGAGGGCACCAAGAATTTCGCGCAGGGCTATTTCGTTTACGACTCGAAAAAATCCGGCAGCATGACGGTGTCGCACCTGCGCTTCGGGCCGCAGCCGATCCGCTCGACCTATCTCGTCAGCCGCGCCAATTTCATCGCGTGCCACCAGCCGATGTTCCTGGAGAAATACGACATGGTGAAGACGCTGGTGACCGGCGGCACGTTCCTGCTCAACACGCCCTTCTCGAAGGACGAAATCTGGTCCAAGCTGCCGACGCCGCTGCAGGCGTCGCTCGTCGCCAAGAAGGCGAAGTTCTTCGTGATTGACGCGACCAAGGTGGCGCGCGACAGCGGCATGGGCGGCCGCATCAACACCATCATGCAGGTCTGTTTCTTCGCGCTGTCCGGCGTGCTGCCGCGCGAAAAGGCCATCGAGTCCATCAAGTATTCCATCAAGAAAACCTACGGCAAAAAAGGCGAGGAGGTCGTGGCCAAGAACCTCAAGGCCGTGGACAACACGCTGGAACACCTGCACGAGGTGCCGGTGATGAGCAGCAAAATGAACGGCTCCGGCCCGTTGCTGCCGCCAGTGACGGACAACGCCCCGGCCTTCGTCAAAAATGTCCTGGGCAGGATCACCGCCGGCGAAGGCGACGAACTGCCCGTGAGCGCGTTCCCGGTGGACGGCACGTTCCCGACCGGCACGGCGCAATACGAAAAGCGCAATCTCGCGCTCGACATTCCCGTCTGGGACGAAAAGGTCTGCATTCAATGTCTGAAATGCGCCGCCATCTGCCCGCACGCGACGATTCGCGCGAAGGTTTATGAACCGGCGGCGCTGAAGGACGCGCCGGCGACGTTCAAGAGCACCGACTCCCGGATTCCCGATTTCAAGGGCATGAAATTCACCCTGCAGGTGGCCGCCGAGGATTGCACCGGCTGCGGCATCTGCGTGGATGTCTGCCCGGCCAAGAACAAGACCGAGGTCAAGCTCAAGGCCATCAACATGCGTCCGCAGGCGCCGCTGCGCCTGGCGGAACGCGGGAACTGGAATTTCTTCCTCGGCCTGCCGGAAACCGACCGGCGCAAGGTCAAGACCACGCAACTGCGCCAGCAGCAGCTCCTGCGGCCGCTGTTCGAGTTCAGCGGCGCCTGCGCCGGCTGCGGCGAGACGCCCTACATCAAGATGCTGTCGCAGCTCTTCGGCGACCGCGCGGTCATCGCCAACGCGACCGGCTGCTCCTCGATTTACGGCGGCAACCTGCCGACCACACCCTACGCGAAGAACGCCGAGGGCCGCGGACCGACCTGGTGCAATTCGCTGTTTGAGGACAACGCGGAGTTCGGCCTCGGCTTCCGCGTCTCGCTGGATCGGCAGCGCGATTTCGCCATCGAGCTTCTGAAGAAAACCGCCGCCACCGTCGGCCAGGATCTGGCGGATGGAATCATCAATGCAAACCAGTCCGACGAGGCGGGCATTCACGAACAGCGCGAGCGCGTCGAGGCGCTGAAGCTCAAGCTGCAAAAAATGGATTCGCCCGAAGCCAAACTGCTCCTGACCCTCGCCGACAAGCTGGTGAAGAAGAGCGTGTGGATTCTTGGCGGTGACGGCTGGGCCTACGACATCGGCTACGGCGGCCTGGACCACGTTCTGGCCAGCGGCCGCGATGTCAACGTGCTCGTCATGGACACGGAAGTTTATTCCAACACCGGCGGGCAGATGAGCAAATCCACGCCGCGCGGCGCGGTGGCCAAGTTTGCCGCCGGCGGCAAACCGCTCGGCAAGAAGGACCTCGGCCTCATCGCGATGAGCTACGGCCACATTTACGTGGCGAGCGTGGCGCTCGGCGCGAAGGACGAGCAGACGCTCAAGGCGTTTGTGGAGGCGGAATCGTATCCCGGACCGTCGCTCATCATCGCCTACAGCCATTGCATCGCGCACGGCATCGCCGTGGACATGGGCGTGGGCGCGCGGCAGCAGAAGCTCGCGGTGGAATCCGGCCAGTGGCTGCTCTACCGCTTCGACCCGCGCCGCACCGCAAACGGCGAAAACCCGCTGCAGATTGACTCGTCGGCGCCCAAGGCGAAGGTCCAGGATTTCATGCTCTCGGAAAACCGGTTCAAGATGCTCACCAAGAGCAAGCCCGAGGACGCGAAGAGGCTTTTCGCGCAGGCGCAGTCCGATGTCGAACACCGCTGGAAATTCTACCAGTTTATGCAGACGCGCGACTTGAAACCCGCCGCGGCCCCCGCCGCGCCGAAACCGACCTCCACCGCGGAGTAATTGCCGAAAACCATTGTCACAAACAAATTGAACTTATGAACCTGACGACCAATTATCTCGGATTGAAACTGCGCACCCCGCTGGTGCCCGCCGCGTCGCCGCTGTCGGAGAACATTGACGACATCAAAAAAATGGAGGACGCCGGCGCGTCCGCCGTGGTGCTTTACTCGCTGTTCGAGGAGCAGTTGCGGCAGGATCGGGCCGAGCTGAACCAGAGCATGGAGCAGGGCACGGAAAGTTTCGCGGAGGCGCTGACTTATTTCCCGGAGCCGGAATCCTACAACCTCGGCCCCGAAGAATATCTCAAGCACATCGCCCAGGCGAAAAAATCGGTGCGCATCCCCGTCATCGCCAGCCTGAACGGCTCCTCCGCCGGCGGCTGGACCTCCTACGCGAAACAAATCCAACAGGCCGGCGCCGACGCGCTGGAGCTGAACATCTATTACATCCCCACCGACATGAAATTGTCGGCATCGGACGTCGAGCAAACCTATCTGGACATCCTCAAGGCGGTGAAGAAGGAAGTGACGATTCCCGTCGCGGTCAAGTTAAGCCCGTTCTTCACCAACTTCGCCTGCATGGCGGAAAAACTCGACGCCGCCGGCGCGAACGGCCTCGTGCTGTTCAACCGGTTCTACCAGCCGGACATTGACCTCGAAACGCTGGAGGTCAAACCCAACATCCTGTTGAGCACGCCCATGGCCATGCGCCTGCCGCTGCGCTGGATCGCCATTTTGCACGGACGCCTGCACGCCAGCCTCGCCGCCACCAGCGGCATCCACCGCGCCACCGACGCGCTTAAGATGCTCATGGCCGGCGCGGACGTGACGATGCTCTGCTCCGTCCTGCTGCGCCACGGCATCCCGCAAATCGGCGTCATCGAGCGCGAAATGACCGCCTGGATGCAGGAGCACGAATACGAATCCGTCGCGCAGCTCAAGGGCAGCTTGAGCCAGAAAAAATGCCCCGCGCCCACCGCCTTCGAACGCGCCCAATACATGCGCGCCCTGTCAAGCTATCCGGTCGAAAAGGCGTGATCGAAAGCCGGTTTTCCACTGGCCGCTGCTCACACGGATGAGCGGCGGCTTTTTTTTGAAAAACCGGACTCTGCGCGCCGGAATCACGCAACACTTTGTTGACGCGCGGCCGGATTGCGGGCGATGATTTGCCAGAATGTCTTCGATGAAAATTCTCTGCGTCGGCACGACGCCCGCCGCCCAGCGGGTGATGATTTTCCGCCGGCTGACGCCCGACGCCGTCAACCGCGCCGCCACAACGCTCGACGGCGTGGCCGGCAAGGCCATCAACGTGGCGAAAATCCTGAAAACGCTCGGCGCGCATCCGGTTGCGACGGGCTTTCTCGGCGGCCAGCGCGGCGAATCCCTGCGCGCGGCGATGGCGCAGAAAAAAATCGAATCCGATTTCGTGACGGTGAAATCTCCGACACGGCAGTGCATCACGGTGATTGACGAATCAGCCGGCACGCACACGGAACTGGTCGAGGAAAGCCGCCCGGTCACGCCGGCGGATTTCAAAAAATTCATCGCGGTCGTCCGGCGGCGCATTGCCGGCTGCCGCGCGGCGGTGATGTCGGGAACCATTGCGTCCGGCGTCCCGGCGACGCTTTACCACGATTGCGTGCGGCTGGCGGAAAATGCAGGGCTGCTTTCCGTCGTGGACGCGCAGGGCGCCGCGCTGACCGAAGCGCTCAAGGCAAAACCGGGATTGGTCAAACCCAACCGCCCGGAGCTGGCGGCGACCACCGGGCGCGAACTCAAGTCCGACGCGGACGTGATGCGGGCGATGCGCGAATTGCACGAACGCGGCGCGCAGCGGGTGATTGTGACGGCCGGCCGCGAGCCGGCGCTGGCATTTGACGGAAAAATTTTCCGGCGGATCATCACGCCGCGAATCCGAGTGGTGAATCCCATCGGCTCCGGCGACGCCTTTACCGCCGGCGTGGTGTTGCGGCTGCTGCGCGGCGACGATTTGGGCGAGGCGTGCCGCTGGGGCGCCGCCGCCGGCGCGGCCAACGCGCTCACACCGCAGCCCGGCGAATTGAACCGCGGAGACGCAACCCGGCTCGCGAAGGTAGTCCGGGCGCTGAAAGTCTGACGCCATGCCGGCCATCGCTAAATCATTGCCAATCGGCGGCGCGCGGGCAAAATGACGCCGTGAACTTCCGCGACAAAATCATCGCGTGGGAAAAATTGCCGGAGTGGCGGAAAAACTTTCGCGCCACCGGCAAGAAACTCGTCGTCACCAACGGCTGCTTCGACATCCTGCATCTCGGCCACATCACCTACCTCGAATCGGCGCGAAATTTCGGCGACGCGCTGCTCGTCGGCGTCAATAGCGACGCGGCGGTCCGGGAATTGAAAGGCCCGGGCCGGCCGGTGAATTCCGAAACGGACCGCGCGGCAATTCTGGCCGCGCTGGAAAGCGTCGGCGGCGCCTGCATTTTTGCGGACAAAACGGCGGTAAAGTTCCTGACGGCGGCGCAGCCGGACATTTACGTCAAGGGCGGCGATTACACGCTGGACACGTTGAACCAGGACGAGCGGCGCGCGGTCGAATCGGCGGGCGGGAAAATCGTCCTCATCCCGTTCGTGCCGGGCAAATCCACGACGGCGCTGCTGAAAAAGATTTCACGGCTGTGAAAATCCTGGTCATTTCCATGGCGGGCATCGGCGACACGCTGATCGCCACGCCGCTCATCCACGAGCTGCGCGCCAATTTTCCCGGCGCGACGATTGACGCGCTTGCCCTCTGGCCCGGCTCGAAGGATTTGCTGGAAAACAATCCGCACCTGAACCGGGTTTATCAGAAAAACCTCATCAAGGCCGGCAAGTTCGAGGGATTGAAATTTCTCTGGTCGCTGCGGAAAAATCATTACGACGTTTCCATCAACACGCATCCGCAGGCGCGGATTCATTACCGCATCGCGGCGCGCATCGCCGGCGCGACACTGCGCATCAGCCACGAATACGAGTGTTCCGGCCGGCTCGACCGCTGGCTGGTGAACCGCACGCTGCCGCAGGATTACGCGCGGCATTCGATCGAAAACAACTTTGACGTGCTGCCGCTGCTGGGCGCGCAGGTGAAACTGCCGTCGCACGAAATGGAGATGTTCCTGACGCCGGACGAGGAAAAACAGGCGGACGATTTTCTCGCCCAAAACAAACTGGCCGGGCGGAAAATTCTCGGCGTCCACGTCGGCTCCGGCGGCACGAAAAATCTGCCGCTGAAACGCTGGCCGTTGAAAAACCACGCCGGGCTGATCCGGCTGTTGAACAAGGAACGCCCGGACATCCGCGTTCTGCTTTTCGGCGGACCGGAGGAGGCAAAAGATCACCAGGTCGTGCTGGCACAGAGCAATCGCGATCTGACGCTGGAGGCGAAGACGAAAAATCTCCGCCAGACGGCGGCGCTGATGAAGCGGTGCGGCGCGTTCTTGAGCGTGGACACGGCGCTGATGCACATCGCCGCGGCGGTGAAGGTGCCGAACCAGATCGTCATCGAGGCACCGACCTTGAACGCGACGAACCTGCCCTATGGAAATCCGTTTACGCTGGTGAAAAATCCCGTCGTGGCCGGACGCAACCTGGACTACTACCGTTACGACGGCGGCGACATCAAAGGCACACGCGAGGAACTGCTGGCGTGCATGGCGTCGGTGAAGATTGAAGACGTTTTTGAGGCGGTGACGAAACGGCTTTAATCAAAGTGAAAATCCCGCGCCTTTTGCATCGGCGGCGAACATTTTCACCGTGTCGAGCGAGAGTTCCTTCAAATCCATCCCGGCCATCTTGAGCGCCTTGTTCAGGATGTCGTGCGGCACGGTCACGATTTCGCAGCCGCAGTCGTTCGCCTGGAAAATGTTCAGCACCTCGCGGACGCTCGCCCAGAGCAGCTCCGCCTTCGGCAGACCGGCCAGGATTTTTTTGCATTCCAGCATGACCGGAACCGGGTCCACGCCGGTGTCGGCGATGCGCCCGGCAAAAACGGAGATGAACGCCGGCGCGTTGGCATGCAACGCCTGCGCGCAGCCTTCAACCTGCTTCGTGGTCAGCATTGCCGTGATGTTCAGCTTCACGCCTTCGTTGGCGAGTTCGCGGATGAGCGGCAGGGACGATTCGGCGCGCGTGTTGGTGATGGGGATTTTGACGTAGACATTTTTGGCCCAGCTGTTGATTTTCAGCCCCTGGCGTTTCATTTCCGAAAAATCATCGGAAAACACCTCGAACGACACCGGCTTCACGGTGATGTGCTGCAGGATGTCGCGCGCGAACGCCTCGAATTCCGTGATGCCCGCCTTGCGCATGAGCGTCGGATTTGTGGTCAGGCCCTGGATGAGCGGATTGGCGTTCAGCTCCAGCATGCCTTTTTGGTCCGCGCCGTCCGCGAAAAGCTTCACTGTCAAATCTTTGAGTGTGCGCATAATTAAGATTCTTTTGACTCCTGCAGGATTATGTTCGCAGCCTCAACCAGATTGCCAGCCGAAAAATCAGGTTTCTGCCGGAGCTCCTCCGCGTAGCCGCAATCAATGAAGACCGTCCGACAGCCGGCGGCATGGCCGCAATCCACGTCGCGCCAGCGGTCGCCGACCATCCAGCTTCGCGCGAGGTCAACGCCAAGTTCGCGCGCGGCGCGCAGCAGCATGCCCGGCTTCGGCTTGCGGCAATCGCAGTCGGACAAACCCTGGCCGGGATGAAAACAGACTTCCACCCGGTCGAGCGGCAGTTGCCGGCGCATTTCAGCGTGGATGGTTTCGACAATTTCCCGCTTCAAGGTGCCGCGGCCCACGTCCGGCTGGTTTGTCGCGACGACGAGCAAAAAACCGGCGGCCTTCAGTTTCGCGCAGGATTCGGGGACGCCGGGCAGAATTTCAAATTCACCCAGGTTTCTGGGCGGATACGGCTTGCTGTCCCGCGCCAGCGCGCGGTTGATGACGCCGTCGCGATCCAAGAAAACAGCCCGCGCGCGCGAAAGAATTTGATTTTTGTTATGGGGAGGCATGAACGCGCGAATGACTAATGACTAAATCCTAATGACGAAATAATTCCAAATGACCAAAGCCAAAACCGATGGCCTGTGATATGCGATTCGGATTTAGTCATTCTTTATACAACAGGCTTTGGGAATTACGATTTTCTCCAGATCGCCGCAAAGATGAGGTGCAACTCCTTCGCCTCCTGCCATAGTTTTCTGGCTTCACCCTTCAGTTCCGGTTCGGCGGCGGCAATCATTCGCAGCCAAAGCTTGGTCTCGCGGGATTCTTTCCGACATATGCCGATTTTATTTTTGAAGTCTTTCTTTGAAACGGCGTCATCTGCCTCGCAATAATTTGCCGCCACACTCGTTCCCGAACGGACAATCTGGTCAATCAGTGGCAATGTAATCGGATTTTTGGGAACCGTTTTTGCAAAATGAATTACCGCCTCTCCGAAAACCGCCGTCCGCTCCTCCAAATCGAATGTCGCCCGGCTGCCAGATTCGTCATTCGGACTTGGAGATTTATTAGTCATTAGGGTTTAGAAATTAGTCATTTCGTGGATTCCCATTTCGTCTGGCCGACTTTGAGCTTCGGATGGGAAACCAGCAAATGCCAGACGACGGCCTGAAACGCCTCGCTGTGCGGCGTGACGTGCGTGGGATTCACCGTCGGCACGATGACGCACGCCGTCGCTTCCTTCGCGGTAAATCCGCCTTCGCGGCCAACGATGCCAACGACCGCCGCGCCGGCTTTTTTAGCAAGCTGAATTGCGCTGACGAGATTCGGGCTGACGTTTTTCTCCAGATTGCCGCCGCCGACGGAAAAAATGAGCAGGCCGTCCTTGGCATTGAGCCGCGAGCCTTTGAGCCATTCGACAAAAATGGTCGCCCAGCCGTCGTCGTTGGTGCGCGCGGTCAGTTCGGAAACGTTGTCCGTCGGCGCGTAGGCCTCGAAGCCGCAGATTTTGCGGAAATCGTTGACGGCATGACTGGCGTTGGCCGCGCTGCCGCCGACGCCGAGGATGAACAGCCGTCCGCCGCGTTCGCGCACACGGGCCAGCTCGTCGGCGCATTTTTCAATCGCGTCCACGTTCAGTTGCGCGACAACCTGCTGGACCTCGGCCAGAAATTCCTTTGCAAAGCTCATATTGATTTTGATTGTAGCAGTGTTTCCAGTTCCGCCAAGCCCGCATGCGAGCCGATTTCATAAAACCGTTCGCGCACCTCGAAACCGGCGAGCTGTTTTTCACGGACAAGTTTGCCCATGACTTCCGCCAGGTCAAACGGCCGCCCGGCGGGATGCGAATCGAACACCGACGCCTTGAACAGGCTCAAGCCGTAGTCAATGTGCCGCATTTCCGGCAGCCTGACTTTCTTGTCATAGACCTTGATTTCGCCATCGGCAAAAACGACGTTGCTGGTGTCGTATTTGCCTTCGTTGCGATAGACGGTCATCAAGCCGGGCTTGCCGCTGCGCCGGAAAGATTCCGCGATGGGCGCGTATTCCACCGGCAGATACGAGTCGCCGTAGAGCACGAAGAATTCATCGCCGAGCAGCGGCAGCGCGCGTTTGATGGCGCCGCCGGTGCCGAGCAATTTTTCGCCATCGAAGGAATAATCCAGTTTCACTCCAAATTTTTCGCCGGCGCCAAAATCGCGCTGAATCATTTCGCCAAGGTAGCCGACACAGAGCACGGCGTGACGGATGCCGCGCGAATGGAGCAATTCGAGCTGATGCGCGAGAAACGGCCGGCCCGCGACGGGAACCAGCGACTTGGGAATTTTCTCCGTGATGGGCCGCAATCGCGTGGCGAGTCCGCCCGCGAGGATGGCGACGGGAATGTTGAGCGGCAGAGTCTTCATTGGCTGGAGACAAATGTGTAATCACCGGAGCCGATGGCAAAAACGGCGCGGTCATTTTCCATTCGCAGGAATGCCGCGCCTTCGACTTTGACTGCGGAGGCAGATTGGGCAGGAACAAAAACCGTCGCCGTCGTGTTCGCCGGAATTGAAACCTTCAGGGTGAACTTTCCGCCGTCGCGTTTCCAGTCACTGACAATTTTTCCGCGGATGGAATTGTAACTGGCATTGACCCACGTCACGTCGCCGACGGGCTGCGGGTTAATGATGATTTCCTTAAAGCCGGCGCTGCCGGGGGCGTTTTGAATTCCGGCGAGATCGTGGTAAAACCATTCCTGAATCTGGCCGAGCATGAAATGATTTTGCGACGGGCCGGGCGCGGCGTCCCACGCCTCGGTCAAGCTGGTCGCGCCGCGCTTGAGCTGCATGCCGTAGCCCGGTTTGTCGGACTGGTTGTTGATGTCGAAAATCACGTCGCTGTGCCCGCCGTCGGCCAGTGCGCGGAGCAGATAGCGGTAGCCGACATCACCCGCCGTCAGCGCGTTGCCGCGCTTGCGCACGTCGGCAACAATCGCATCCAGGACGGCGGCCCGGTTCGTCGGTTCGCAAATGCCCATGACAAGCGGAATGGCGTTCGCGCACTGCGAGCCGGTGGCGTAAATGGGGTTTGCCGGGTCGTAAAATTTGGCGTTGAACGCGGCGCGGATTTTTCCGGCAAGCCCGGAAAATTGCTTCGCGTCATCCGTTTTGCCGAGCAGCGCGGCGGCGCGCGACATGATTTCCGCGTCTTGAAAATAGAACGCGGCCGCGGTCAGCGCGATGGGCGTGAGCTGCGAGACGCCGGGCTTTTTCGGCCCCACGTCGAACCAATCGCCGAGGCCGTAGTTGACGATGTCATTCGTCGCGCGGCTGCCAAGGTAGGCGAGATAATTGGTCATTGCGCCGTAGTGCTGGCGGAACAAATTCAGGTCGCCGTCAAACTCGTATTGCTGCCACGGCACGAGGATGAACGTGCTGCTCCACTCCGGCGAATCGCCAAAAATTCCGCGCAGATGGTTCGTGTCGCCGCGGTCGCGGAAAATCGTGTATTCCGGCGCGGTCGTCGGCACGAGGCCGTTGGCAAGCTGCGAATCGGCGATGTCGTTGAGCGTCTTGGTGAACAGTTGCGCGAGGTCGAATTCGTAGCGCAACGCCGGGCCGTTCAAATGATCCTCCTCCAGCCAGCCGAGGCGTTCGCGATGCGGACAATCGGTCATCAGGCTGACCATGTTGCTGCGCTGGGCCCAGCGGACGAGTTTGCGGATGTGGTTAAACAGCGTGTTGGAACATTCAAATTCGCCGGCAGGTTTGGATGTGGAATTGACGACGACGCCCGCGATCGATTTTATTTTTGGCAATGCGCCGCCGGCATTTTTTGGAATGAAATGAACTTGAATATAACGGCAGCCGACGTAGAAAAATTTCGGCGACCAGTTTTCCACGCCGTCCGTGGCTTTGATGAATTCGCATCGGATGCTGTTTCCTTTTGCATTCATCGAAGCCTGCGAGACCGAGCCGTCGCGGTTCGTCAACTCGGCGGGGATCAATTGAACCCGGCTGCCCGCCGGCCCGGTCACGGAAATTGCCGGAACATGCGAGGCATTCTGGCCGAGATCAAAAACGATGTCGCCATTGGCGAGCACGCGCGTGGCAGCCGGCTGCTGGATTTCAAATTTGCGGATCGGTGGCGCGGCGCAGGAAAGCCCGCGCAATTCCCCGCCCGGCCCGCCAACGACCCGCGCAAGCTGCCATTTTGAATCGTCAAAACCGGGCTTGTCCCAGCCATGCTGGACGAGGCGCGCATCAAAATCTTCGCCGCCATAAATCGAGGTGAACGTGATCGGGCCGGCCGACACGCGCCAGCTTTCATCCGTGCCGATGATTTCCACCGAGCCGTCGGCGTATTCGAGCCGGATTTGAGCGATGGCCTTTTGCGGGCCGAACGAGCCCTTGAACTTGGCGTAGCGCCCGCCGCCTGGAATATTATACATCCCGTTGCCGAGCTCGATGCCGGCGGCGTTGTTTCCTTTATGCAACAAATCAGTGATGTCGCGTGTGTCGTAGAGGCAGGTCCTGTCGTATTTCGACCAGCCGGGCGAAAGAAAATCGTCGCCGGCCTTTTTGCCGTTGAGCGTCAGTTCGTATTGGCCGAGGCCGCAGACGTTCGCCAGCGCGCGTTTGAGTCCGGGCTTCACGGTGAATTCGCGGCGCAACAGGAGGGATGGAATGTTTGTGTCCGCCGCGCCGATCCATTTCGCCTGCCAGTCTGAATCGTTCAATATCCCCATCGTCCAGGTCGCCGGCTTACTCCACGCTGAAGCTTTTCCGTCCTTGTCCCATGCGCGCACTTTCCAAAAAACCTGCTGGGACGATTTCAATGCCGCGCCCGCGTAGGAAATTTGAATCGTCTCATCCGAAACCGCCTTGCCGCTGTCCCACAAGTCGCCAGCGTCGCGCGCCAGATTCTTTTCCGACGAGGCGGCGAGGATTTGATACGCGGTCTGCCGCTGGCCGCGCGCATCGCTTTCCAGCTTCCAAAACAGGCGCGGGTTCGCAGAGTCAACGCCAAGCGGATTGACGGCGTAATCGCAACGCAAATCCGTGACCGTCATTCCCGCAAACGCCGCAGCGGCCGTGCAAAGAAGCAGAACAACCACCAGCGCGGCGCCACTTGGTTTGAGAATGGTCCTGGACGGCACGGTGTTTAGGAGATGACGAGTTTGGTTCCCTCGAAGTCAAAACGAAAGCGGATCTCCTGCAATCCCGCCTGCGCCATCGCGCGGCGTAATTTTGTTTTGTCCTCGGCGTAAAACATCAGGAATCCGCCGCCACCGGCGCCGATGAGCTTGCCGCCGAGCGCGCCGCTGGCCATCGCGAGGTCATACCACTCGTTGATTTTCGGGTTGCTCATGCCGCCGCTGCGCTGTTTTTTGCGCTGCCAATGCACATCCATAAGCCGCGCAAACTCGGCAAGGTTTCCGCCTTCGAGCGCGCTCTGGCTTTGCAGGCCAAGGTCCTTGACGAAGTGCAGATTTTCAATCATGCCCGCGTCGGATTGTTTCGATTTCTGGTCCTGCTCCTTCAAAATCGCCGACGCGCTGCGCGAATAGCCGGTGAAAAACAGCAGCAGATTGTCTTCAAGATCGTCCCGAGTTTCCTTGGAAAGTTTCAGCGGCCAGGCTTCAACCCTGCCATCCTCCAGAAATTTGAAGCAGGTGATGCCGCCGTAGGCCGCGATGTATTGATCCTGCTTGCCGATCGGCTCCTTGAGCCGGCCCAGTTCGATTTCGCACGCCTGCGCGGCGAGTTCGGCGGGATGAACGAGATTTTTATTGTGCGCGTGCAGCGCCTTGAGCAGCGCCGTTGTGAAGCTGCCAGACGAACCGAGGCCGGTTCCGGCGGGAATGTCCGCCATTGAAGTCAGTTCCAGCGAATGGCCGTCCGTGCCCACCAGCGCAAACGCCTCGCGGAAGATGGGATGCTTCAAATGCGTTGCGTCCGGCACCCGCTCGAGTTCGGAATACTTGACGATGAGGTCGGACACGAATGTGTCATGCACCGTGATGTAGACGTATTTGTCAATCGCCGCGGCGATGAGGAAGCCGCCAAACTTTTCATAATACGACGGCAGATCCGTGCCGCCGCCGCCAAGGGTGACGCGAAGGGGTGAACGCGAAATAATCATAAATTTTTCAGGCCGCTTTTTTGTAAATCGCTTCAACAATTTGAAGCGCGGCGCGCGCCTCCGCAAGCCCGGCGTCGGGGTTGCGCTTCAATTTGACGTCGTTTTCAAACCTGGCCAGCTCGATGCGCCACGATTCGTCCGCGCCGGGGAATTCATAAACCTTCGTGTCGGGAATCCCCATCTCCGGCTTCATCTGGTAATGATAAAGCTTCTCGACGCCGTAGCTGCCGCCAAGCCCCTCGATGTGCAGCTTCGTGTTGCGACCGTAAATCTCGAACGAAAACAGGTTTTTCCATTCCGTGCAACTGACATGCAGCCACGCCGTCTGGCCCGTGGCGGTCTGCAAATCCAGAAATGCATTGTCGTCCACCGGCATTTTCCAGAAGTAAGTCGCCGCGTGGCCGTTAACTTTTTTGAACCCGCCGAGAAACCATCCGGCGAGGTCAATCAGATGAATTCCTTGGTCAATTAGCTCGCCGCCGCCGGACAGTTTTGGGTTCGCGCGCCATTCCTTGTCGTAGCCGATGCGCCCGCCGTGGCCGTAGCGCGCGCGGATGAACATCAATTCGCCCATCACGCCGGACTCAAAAATCTCCCGCGCCTTGAGAAAGGCCGGATGATAACGGTGATTGAAACCGATGCGCACGCAAACGCCGGGCTTTTGGGCGAGCGCGATCAATTCATCAATCTGCTTCACGGAAATGCCCGCCGGTTTTTCAACGATGACGTGTTTGCCCGCGCGAATGGCGGCGGCGGAAACCTCGGCCAGCGCGGCGTTGATGGTGGCGACAACCACCGCGTCCACCTGCGGATCGGCGACGGCCTGCCTGAAATCGGCAAGGGCGCGGCCGGTGCCGGCGAGTTTCACCAGTTCTTCGGCGCGCGCCAAATTGGTGTCGCAGGCGATGGCGAGCCTTGAGCCGGCGGGCAAACCCGCCAGCCGCTTTTTCCCGATCAATCCGCAACCGATGATGGCGTAGTTCATTTGTCGCCCCAGGTTTTGCCGCGATCCTTCGGCACGATGCGGCGCAGCGTGTAAATGTCGCCGTTCAAATCCTTTTTGAATTCGCGCAGTTTCTCCCACGGATCCCATTGCGCGCTGATGAGCTTGCCGGTGATGCCGTCGCTCTCCGCGCTGGCGAGATACACCGCCAGCCGCGCACCGAGTTCGAGCGGCGTGGCGCCTTTTTCCTTCCACTGTTTGTTCTTCTCGTAAAACGCCGCGCCGACTTTTCCCGGCCCGGCGGCCAGAACTTCATCCACCAGCCGCGTCGCCAGCGCGCCGGGCGCAATCGCGTTCACGTCCACCTGAAATTCCTTCAATTCCTCCGCCAGCGTTTCCATGAGCCGGACCGCAGCGGCTTTGGATGCGGCGTAGGAACTGATGTTCGGCAGCGGATTCGTCGCGCCGCCGCCGCTCAACACGACAATTTTGCCGCGACCGGCCTTTTTGAAATGCGGGATGACCGCGCGGCACGGCAGCAGCACACCGAACAGATTGATTTCCATCGCCCGCCGCCATTCGTCCAGCGGAACGGATTCCGTCGGCCCCATCGGCCCGTAAATGCCGGCGTTCAGCACGAGCGCCTGAAGCGAGCCGAGTTCGCGCAGCGCAAAGGCGACCAGCCCGCTCACCTGCTTTTCATCGGAAACGTCACAGGCGCGGGCACAAACCTTTTGCGTGGGGTATTTTTTGGCCAGTTCGCCGCGCGCGGCGCTCAATTCCTTTTTGCCGCGGGCGCAAATCACCACGTTCGCGCCCTCGCGCAGGAAATGTTCGGCGATGGCCCGGCCCAGCCCCTGGCTGCCGCCGGTGATGAGCGCGTTGACGTTTTGGAGTTTCATGTTGCGTGTCCGACGGAAAGATGCCCGACGCCGGCGATGCCCTTCAATTCCTTTTCCAGGAACCGGTTGGCATCCACAAAAATGGGCTGGCGCATCGCCGGAATAATTTTCGTCCAGTCCGCCTGGCGAAACTGCGGCCACTCAGTGCAAATGACGGCAGCGTCCGCGCCGGCCAGCGCGGCGGCGACGTCAACGACAAGCGAAACCTTGCTTAAATCCTTCGGCAGGCTTTTCACCGCCGGATCAAACGCGCTGACTTTCACGCCTGCTTTCAAGAGTTGCTGGCACAATTCCACCGCCGCGCTGCGCCGGAGCGTGTCGGTGTTTGTGGTGTAAGTCAGGCCGAGCACGGCGACTTTCTTTCCGCGCAAACCGCCAAGCCGCGATTGCAGCCGCCGGAATGCCCAGCCGCGATGCAGGTCGTTGCTCTGTTTGATGGCCGGGATGACGGAAATCTTTTCACCGTTCGCCTCCGCCAGTTTCGTCAAAGTCACCACGTCGCGCGCGAGCGTGCCGCCGGCGAACGGCCCGCCGGGGCCGAGATATGCCTTCGGCCCGATGCGCGGCTCGCTTTTCAATCCGGCGGCGACCTCCTTCGCGTCCGCGCCGGTGTGTTCGCAGAGGCGCGCGACTTCGTTGATGAACGTGATGGACAAGGCGAGGAAGGAGTTGAGCGCGTGCTTGACCATTTCCGCCGACTCGGTGCGCATGAATATAATTTGCGACGTGAACGGTGCGAACAATTCCTCGAACACCGCCTTCTTGGCGTCGTCGCGGATGCCAACGATGGCGCGCCCGGCTTTTTCAAACGAATCAATCGCCTTGCCGAGCCGGAGGTTTTCCGGCGAGCAGGCGAAGTGGAATTGTGGAAATTCCTTTTCCAGCTTCGCGCAGGTGCCGACGGGCAATTGCGCGGAAATCAGCACCAGCGCGCCCTTCGGCAGGTGCGCCAGCGCGCGTCGCAGATTGCCGAGGACGGATTCCACGTCCGACTCATCGTCCTCGTTGACCGGCGTGTCGTAGCAAAGCCAGAGCACGTTGGCATTGGCGCAGGCGGCCTTCGCGTCGGTCGTGAAGGAAAGTGTCTTTGCGGCAAGGCCGGCGGCGATGAGTTCGTTCAGCCCCGGCTCGAACAACGGTGCTTGTCCCTGATTCAGCTTCGCGACATTTGCGGCGTCAAAATCCAGACCCGTGACCTGAAAATGTTTCGCGCAGCACGCCGCCGTGACGCAGCCGAGATGCCAGAGGCCCAAAACGGTGATTCTCATTTGCACGAATCTTCCTTTGGCAAATGACCAAACCCTGATGACGAATGACTAAATAATTCCCAATGACCAAGACCGAAAAATCCGGTATCGGACGACGGCTTTGCTTCGTCATTCGGGCTTTGGCATTCTTTAGTCATTAGGATTTAGTCATTAGTCATTTCTCAACGCCGTTCGAGCACCCACTGGTTTTGCTGGAGCCATTGCAGCGTGCGCATGATGCTTTGCTCGATGGTCAGCGTCGTCTTCCAGCCGGTGGCGCGGACTTTTTTCGTGTCGAGGAAGATGAACGGATTGTCGCCGACCCAGCCCTTGTTGCCGCCGGTGTATTCCAGCTTCGGATTGATGCCCAGCGCGGCGGAAATGAACCGGATCGAGTCGTTCACCTGCACGTATTCCTCCGTGCCGAGGTTGTAAGTTTCAACGTGGTGTTTCGCCCTGCCCGCCGTCCCGCGCGCGATGACGTGCAGCATCGCCTCCAGGCAATCGCCGATGTAGAGATACGATTTCTGCTGCTTGCCGTCGCCGAGCACCTTCAATTTTTCCGGATGCTCGCGCAATTGCTTGTAAAAATCCAGGACGTGCCCGTGCGTGTATCGCTCGCCGAGGATGGAGACGAACCGGAAGATGTAGCCCTCGAACCCGTAACCCTCGCAATAGGCGTGGATGAACCCCTCGCACGCCAGCTTGGACGCCGCGTAAAGCGACGTCTGGATGGGGAACGGCGCGTTCTCCGGCGTGGGGATGATTTCCGCCTCGCCATAAACGCTGCCGGTGGAGCTGAACGCGATGCGCTTGATGCCGTTGGCGCGCATCGCCTCCAGCACGTTGAAACTGGCCTGCGCGTTCTGCTGAAAATCCTTGCCCGGATGCTCCAGCCCGAACCGCACGTCCGCGTTGGCCGCGAGGTGGAAGACAAAATCGCACCCGGCCATCGCCGCGGTGAGCGCGGGCAGATCGAGGCAATCGCCCCGGATCAACCTGAATCCGCGCTGCTTCCGCGCGTTCTCCAGAAATTCATTCTGGCCGGTGGAGAAATTATCGTAGCCGACGACCAATTTGCCGTCCCGCAGCAACCGGTCCACCAGATTGCTGCCGATGAAGCCCGCCGCGCCTGTGACAAAAACTTTATCCATGATTGGGCGTGAAGTGTAGAACGGACGCGGCCCGCTCACCAGCCTTTTTGGCGTTCAAAACGAAGCAAAAAGCAACCGCCAAGCGCCATGACAACAATGATGGAATACAAAGTCCACCGGGAAGGGCGTGTTTCAAACACGGCATCAGGCCACTGGTCATCACCGATGTTATTTCCAGTGATTTGCAGTTTTCCGGGATCATTCCAATGAATTCCATACCATTCAGCATAATCAATGAGAGCTGAAGTGATTTGGTTCCTATTTTCTTCAGGAATATTTTTGAGGTCAAATTCAGTCGCCCGGAAGCCGGAATCCCGCAGCCAACGAAACGCATTGAAACGCAAACTGGACCTCAAATAAACGGGCATATTTGTATAAATGGCCGAGTTTGTGGCGAGGTCTGCCAATTTCAATAAGGCCAAAATGTTGTTTGTCGTCAACGGTTGTTGGACAACCACGCCCTTGTTTGCAAAACCGTCTCGAATCCATTCCAGTTGAGTCTTGTCTTGGTTGGTTTTCCACCAAGCCAGCCAGATGTCCGCTTGATCGCCCAGTTGCTGATTTGTCATGCGTGCCAACGCACCTGCCAAATGACTGGCGTCGCAACCCGATATATCCTGGCCCGGTTTGATATGCTTCATGATCCAAACCGTCCACTCTTTGCCGCCGTAATAACCCATTTCAATGCCAACGTCGTGGGTGACGCCCAAACGAGATACAGATTTCTCTCCTTCAACCCAGCGGCCATAAGTTGAATGGTCGCGGTTCCAAGTGCCCGAATAAATATGTTTGAACGGTGTGAGCCAGAAAAACCAGAGAAATGCGAGCGCACAGGCAGTCAACAAAAGAAGCCCGCCAAGAAAACGAACAACCATCGTTCCGGCTTTCATGCCGTCGATGCTGGGCTGACAAATCTGCCGGTCAAGTGCTCATTTTCAGGCGGGCGAATGCCGCTGAATAATTACGGCCCGACCAAAATGCGGTAGAATCGCTGCTGGTTCGTGGCGTTCGGGTCGGTCAGGAGGAATGTGCCTGCCGCCGGATTGTTGGTGGTGTAGAGTGTCGTCCAGTTGGTGGAACTCAGGTCGGTGGACACTTGAAGCGTGTAGTTCTGGTTGGCTGCGCCGTTGAGCAGGAATCGGAACTGGCCATTGGAAGGCGCGACCACCGAGCCGAGGGACGGAACGGGGATGAAAGAAATGACGGCGTAGAACGCCGCTCCGCTCGGGCCGCCGGTGTTCCAGTCGGAAACCAGTAATTCGTTTGTCCCCGGAACAAACCAGTCGGCGTTGGTCGTGCCGAAGAGTGTGTTGCCTTCTTCGGTTATGGGTGCGGCAGTGATGCTGGTCAGCGATGGCGTGAGCGGATGGCCGTTCAGGAAGGCGCGGCCATAGTCGTCCACATTTGCCGCGCCGGCGAGTTGTATCCTGCTGAACGCTGGCGGCAGTGTGAAGGTCATCTTGAAAAATCCATTTTCACCGTCCGCCGGTGGAATCTGGACGACCTCCGCGCCCTCGGCCGATTGAGGCGGCACGGGGGTGTAGGTTCCATAAGAGCCAACGATCACGGGTTGAAAAGTCAGGCCGGATGTGTCGCCGGCATCGAGGGCCAATTCATCGTTTTTGGCCGCCGCCTGCGTGTCCGCGTCGCTGGTCAGGACGATGGTTTGAGTTTGCAGGAATTCAGCGAGGAAATTCACCATGCCGTTGTTTTCGGGGACGTTCACATTTTGACCGCCGACGCACTGGTAGCCGAGCGCGTTCAGATAACCGCAATCCACGGTCACATCCCAATTTCCATTCCCGACATTGAACGAATAAAAACCGCTGTCGGCCGTCGAGGTGGAATAATTGTCTCCGACGCCGTCATTCACGGAGACGGTCGCACCGCCGACCGGATGGCCGGCAGCGTCAATCACATAGCCCGAAATTTGTTCCGAACCGCTGTTCGGCAGCACATTGAAGTTCGCCGTGCCGTTGCTGTTGTTGATGGTGACGCTTTGACCGGCCGGATTTTGGTAAGTTCCACTGCCGAGAATGCTGTCCAAACTGTCGCCGCCGCCGCTGGGATTAAGGCCGACCGACCAGGTGCCATTGGCCACGTTGAGCGAATAATTGCCGTCGTTGTCGGTGTCCGTATATTGCATGAAATCCACACCGCCGATGGTCGCGCTGGCTCCGACTCCCACGCCGACGATGTTGGTGCCGTTGGCCTTTACGTTGCCGGTGATATGATTGGTGGCGAGGATGGCGGTGAAATTCGCCGTGGCGTTATTGAAGGAAATCACCACCGATTGATTTGTGGGGGCGAGATAGTCGCCGGACAAGCTGTCGCCGCCTCCGCCGCTGTTGACCCCGACTGTCCATGTGCCATTGGCCACGTTGAACGAGTAATTGCCATTGCTGTCGGTGTCCACGCCATTCTGGTTGTAGTTTGCCCCGCTGATCGTTGCGCTGGCCCACACGCCAACGCTGGCAATGGGGTTGCCGCTGTCATCTTTGAGAGATCCGGAGATGGAATTGGTCGCGAGCACGGCGGTGAAGCCGACTTTCAAGGCCTGTCCCGCAGCAAGGTTGGTGCCTCCGTTCTGATCAAACTGCGGTTGCGTATAGATGTAATTGGCGGGGTTGCCACTGTCGCCGCCGTTGCTGACCTGCACCTGCCACGGGTCGCTGTCGCCCAGGCCGCCCAGCACGCCGACAACATATTTTCCGTTTGCGTCCGTGTAGCCGTCCGATTGGAACACGTTGTAATTGTTGTCGTTGGCGTTGACGTCAATTCCCGCCATGGGAGTTCCGGAACCATTCTTCACGCTGCCATAAAACAGTGCCGTCGCCTTGAAGAAAGGTCCGACAACGCCGGTGGCACCGGCGGCCACATTGGTGCCGTTATTGTATCCGACATAACCGTGAACAATCAGGCCGCTGTCGTCGCTGCCGAGATTCCATTGCCCGGAACCGACCCGCATATTGAAGTTGCCGTTGGTGTCACTGAAACCGATGGCAATGAAGCCCGAATCGTTCATCGCCGGCATGAAAACGCCCGGCAATCCGATGCTGGGATTGCTGGCATCAACGGCCTGACCGGAGATGCTGGCCGTGGCGGTTGTGAGCGCCAGATTTGTGGTGATAGTCTGGCCGCTACCCAAAGTCACCACCGGCGAGGTCGAGTAGTCGGAGACATAATTACTACAGAAAGCCATCGGCACATAAGTTCCCGGCGGCACCTGGAAGGCATAATTGCCCGAATTGTCCGCCACGGTTCCGGCCACCGGAGTTCCCGGTCCGTGGTTGCCGCTGCGCGGCGGAGGAAACAGCAGGACGACGGCATTTGGAACGGCCACGCTGGCGGACATCACGACGCCGGTGATCTGCTGTGCATAAGGGAGATTGGTGACGTTGAAATAATTCGTCACCGGCGCAAAACGGCCGGACGTGCTGGAAAGCACAAAAATATACTGCCCGGCGATGTTCTGCACGAAATCGCCATTGTGAAAATTCAGTTGCGCGATGATTTGGCCGTTGGTCGCGCCGTCGGTGTCGCCGGGGACATTGATGTTCGTAACACCGCCAACGATCATGCCCGCCCGGCCATCCGTCAACTTGAACTGCTGCACCAGATAATCGCCGGCGTCCGCGATGCCATTGGTGTTGAGGTCGAGGAATTTCTGGACGACGACGGTGTCGCCGGCGGTCAAGTTGGTGATTTGCAGCGTGATCGTCCCGCTGTAAGTGTTGCTGACGGTGGCCGGGCTGATGTTGAATGCGGCTTGCGCCATGACGCGATTTCCGCCGCCAAACCATGCCATAGAGACCACAAGAAAAACGGCCAAAGCCTTCAGAATCACTTTCATTTCATCGCCTTTTGATTTTTGGTTGCAACCGCCGGACTGTTCCACTATTGCACCAATACACCTGTTAAGCAAGTTCCATCAATCCGGCCTTGCAGCGCGTCACAAATTGAAATGATTTGTTGACTTCACCGGTTTGTTTGATAAATTTCACGTCCCTTTTGTTTGGGTAATAATGAAAACGCATTTGCCGAAAGTGAATTTGGATGAGCGCAAGTGGCATCTGATTGATGCCGACGGCGCGGTGCTCGGTCGTCTGGCCGCGCAGGTTGCCGACATTTTGCGCGGCAAAAACAAACCGGTCTACACGCCGCACCTCGATGCCGGCGACTTCGTCGTCGTCATCAACGCCGAGAAAGTCCGCGTCACCGGCAAAAAGGAGACCGCCAAGGAATACATGACCTATTCCGGCTGGAAAGGCGGCGAGAAATACACGACCGTCGAGCAGTTGCGCGCCAAAAACCCAGAACAGCTCATCATGCACGCCGTCAAGGGCATGATTCCCAAGAACCGGATCGGCCGGGTGCTGCTCACAAAACTCAAAGTGTTCAAAGGCCCGAAACACCCGCACACCGCGCAGAAGCCCGAAACGCTCAAGGCTGCGGCCTGAACTTGATTTATGGCTGAAACGAAAACCATTGAATTTCTCGGCACCGGCCGTCGCAAGACCGCCGTCGCCCGCGTGCGTCTCGCGTCCGGCACCGGCAAGATCACCGTCAACGGCCGCGCATTTGACAATTATTTCCCGCTCGAAACCCAGCGCTCGCAGGCGACCCTGCCCCTGACCACCACCGGCACGACGGAAAAATTCGACGTGCGCGTGAACGTCAGCGGCGGCGGACCGAACGGCCAGGCCGACGCGGTCCGGCACGGCATCGCCCGCGCCCTGCTGAAATTCGACGCGACGCTGCGTCCCCCGCTGAAGGCCGGGGGGCTGCTCACGCGCGATCCGCGCATGCGCGAACGCAAAAAATACGGCCAGCCGGGTGCGCGCAAACGCTTCCAGTTCTCGAAACGTTGATCGCGCTGGAAATTTCCAAGCCCCGCTGGTTCAATCCGGCGGGGTTTTTTTGTTTCGGGAGGGATGGCGTGTCGCCGTCCCTGAAATGAAATATTTGGGTCGCCGACACGGCGACCCTCCCATTAAGATTTGAAAATGAAAACGAAGAAAATTGCCGTCATCGGCGCGTCCGGTTACTCCGGCGAAGTTTTGGTGCAACTGCTCCTGAACCATCCGCACGCGGAACTGGTCGCCGTCACCTCGCGCCAGAACGCCGGGCTGACGCTGGCGCAGGTCTTCCCGAAATTCGCCAGCCACCCGAAATCCAAGACAATCCGTTTCTCCGAGCCGAAGGCCGAGGTTCTGGCGAAGCAGGCCGATGTCGTTTTTCTCGCCCTGCCGCACGGCGTCGCCGCCGAATACGCGGTGCCGCTGCTCGACGCGGGCTGCGTCGTGATTGATTTGAGCGCCGACTTCCGGCTCAAGAGTGCCGAGATTTACCGGGATTTTTACGCGCACGAACATCCCGCGCCGGAGCTGTTGAAAAAAGCGGTCTATGGCCTGCCGGAAATCTATCGGGACGAAATCAAAAAATCCCTCCTCATTGCGTCGCCGGGCTGCTATCCGACGAGCATTTTGGTGCCGACAATTCCGTTGCTGAAGGCGGGCTTGATCAAGCCGTCCGGCATCATCGCCGACTCGTTGAGCGGCGTGACCGGCGCGGGCCGCAAGGCCGAGCTGGACTACCTGTTTTGCGAATGCAACGAAAGCGCCCGGCCCTACGGCGTGCCGAAGCACCGGCATTTGTCCGAAATCGAGGAGCAGCTTTCGTTCGCCGCCGAAACAAAAGTCATCATCCAGTTCACGCCGCATTTGATTCCGGTGAACCGCGGCATTTTGACGACGCTTTATCTCACACCGGAAAAATCCGCCGACGTGGAGAAAATTTCCGCCTGCTACAAAAAAGCTTACGGCGGCGAGCCATTCGTCCGGCTGCTCGAAGGAAAATCCTTGCCCGACACGAAAAATGTCGTCGGCACGAACGTCGTTGAATTCGCGTGGCGGCTCGATCCGCGCACGGGCCGGCTCATCGTGATGAGCGCCGAGGACAATCTCGTCAAGGGCGCGAGCGGCCAGGCGGTTCAAAGCATGAACCTCGTGTGCGGCTGGCCGGAAACGGCGGGGCTGGTCTAGAGTTGCCATCAAGGTGCAAGTCAAGCCACCCATCGAACATTTGAACGAGCCGGTGATGCGGTTCGCGCGCCGGGATTTTGCCACGCTCAATCAAAAGCTCACGGTGGAGCAGGCGCTTGCCTCCATCCGCCAGCGCGGCGTCGGCGAAAAAATCGTTTATTTTTACGTCGTGGACGATGACGGACAACTGGCCGGCGTCGTGCCCACGCGACGGCTGTTGATGGCGCCGCTGGAGCAACGGTTGTCGGACCTGATGATCCGGCGGGTCGTGGCCATTCCGCACACGGCGACGATGATGGAGGCGTGCGAGTTTTTTGTGCTGCACAAGTTTTTCGCCTTTCCGCTGATTGACGAGAAGCGGCGCGTGGTTGGGCTGGTGGACGTCGGCTTGTTCACGGAGGAGGTGTTTGACATCGCCGAACGCGAGCAGTTGACGGAGGTGTTTGAAACGCTCGGCTTTCACGTCTCGCAGGTGCGCGACGCCTCGCCGTGGCGCGCATTCCGCATCCGGTTTCCGTGGCTGCTCACAACGATTGTCAGCGGGACCTTCTGCGCGTTCATGGCGGGCGCCTACAAATTGACGCTGGAGAAGAGCCTCGTCATCGCCTTTTTCCTCACGCTGATTCTCGGCCTCGGCGAAAGCGTGGGCATCCAGTCCATGACCGTCACGATCCAGGCGCTGCGGACGAGCAAGCCGACATTGCGCTGGTATTTGCTGTCGCTCTGGCGCGAAGCCTTCACCGCCCTGCTGCTGGGCGTCGCCTGCGGGCTGGTCGTGGGGCTGGTCGTCTTGATCTGGCAGCACGCCCCAATGCCCGCGCTGGTCATCGGCGCGAGCGTGACCTTCTGCCTTTTGACGGCGTGCGTCGCCGGGCTGAGCGTGCCGGCGCTGCTCCACGCGCTGAAGCTGGACCCGAAAATCGCCGCCGGCCCGATCACGCTGGCGCTCGCCGACATTTTCACGCTGCTGTTTTATTTCAACCTCGCAAAATTTCTATTGTGACAACGAACCGCAATTCGCTGCTTGCACAACCCGCCAGATGGAATGCCGCGGACTACGCCGCGAATTCCGCCGTGCAGCAAACCTGGGCGCGCGAACTCATCGCCGGATTGAAGCTGCGCGGCGACGAGCACATCCTCGATGTCGGCTGCGGCGATGGCAAAATCACCGCCGAAATCGCCCGCGCCGTGCCGCGCGGCTCGGCCACCGGCGTTGACGCCTCGCCGCAGATGATTGAGTTCGCGTGGAAGATTTTTCCGGCGAAGAAATTCCCCAATCTGGATTTTCAGGTCATGGACGCGCGGGAAATCAAATCTGTCCGCCAGTTCGATCTGGTTTTTTCCAACGCCGCGCTGCATTGGGTGGACGATCACCGGGCAATTCTGCGCGGCATGGCGTCGGTTTTGAGACCCGGCGGACGGCTGCTGGTTTCCTGCGGCGGCAAGGGCAACGCGCAGGACGTCTTCATTGCGCTGCGCCCGGAGATGCGGCTGAAACGCTGGCGCGAATTTTTCCGCGGGATGCCGACGCCGTATTTTTTCTACGCGCCCGGTGATTACGAACAGTGGCTGCCGAAATTCGGCTTCAAAATCCACAGGCTCAAGCTGGCGCCGAAGGACGCGACCTATGCCGGCGCAGACGGATTTGCCGCGTGGCTCCGGACGACGTGGCTGCCCTACACCCAGCGTGTGCCGGAGTCCTTGCGCGAAGCATTCATCGCCGCCGTCACAGGCCGCTATCTGGCAAAATATCCGCCGGGCGCCGCCGGGCAGGTTCACGTCCGGATGGTGCGGCTGGAAATTGACGCGGAAAAAACGAAATTTTAAGTTTTTAATGCTTAATTTTTAGCTGGCTCACGCCACTCTTTGCTTTCCAACTCAAAACTAAAAACTCAAAATTCAAAACTGGAATTTACGACGACATGAAAATGAAAAATAATTTCAAGGAAATCCCCGGCTCCATTGTCGCGCCGCAGGGCTTTCTGGCCGGCGGCGTGTTTTGCGACATCAAACGCCTCGGCACCGGCAAAGGCTCGAACAAGGGGCAAAAGCGCGACCTCGCGCTGATTGTGTCCGAAGTGCCGGCCACGGTCGCCGGCATGTTCACCACCAATCAGGTCTGCGCCGCACCGGTGAAGGTTTGCGCCGCGCGCGTCAAACAGGGAACCGCCCGGGCCGTTGTTATCAATTCCGGCAACGCCAATGCCTGCACCGGCAAGCAGGGGTTGAAAGACGCGCGGGAGATGGTCCGCTACGCCGAGCGCGCATTGAACTTTCCGAACGGCTCGGTGCTCGTGGGTTCGACCGGACGCATCGGCGTCACGATGCCGATGGACAACGTCCGCGCGGGCATCATTGAGGCGTGTGTTGAATTGGGTTCAACGCACGAACACGCGGCCCATGCCGTCGAAGCCATCATGACCAGCGACACGCGGCCCAAGCAGATTGCGGTTGAATGCAAGCTCGGCGGCAAAACCGTCCGCATCGGCGGCATTTGCAAGGGCGCGGGAATGATTCAACCGGGAATGTCCGCGACCGGCGCGCGGCCGGCGGCGCTGCCTGGCGGCCGTGCGCAGGCACTGCACGCGACGATGCTTTGCTTCATCACGACCGACGCGGCGGTTGATGCGAAAGTTTTGCAGGCGGCGTTGCGCGAAGCGGTGGCGAACAGTTTCAACCGCATCACCGTAGACGGCGACATGAGCACCAACGACACGGTGCTCGTGCTGGCAAATGGGCTGGCGGGAAATAGAAAGTTCAAGGTTCAGGGTTCAGAGTTCAGAGTTTTTCAGACTGCGCTCAATCATGTTTGTTTGGAGCTGGCGAAGAAAATTGTCCGCGACGGCGAAGGCGTTCATCGCATCGTGACGGTGCGCGTGAACGGCGCAAGGACAATTCAGGACGCGGATGCCGCCGCGCGCGCGGTGGCGAACAGTCCGCTGGTGAAAACGAGCTGGCATGGCGGCGACCCGAATTGGGGCCGCATCATTGATGCGCTCGGCTATTCGCCGGCCAAAATCGCCGAGGAAAAGGTGGACATCGGCTACAGCCTGCCCGGCGGAAGGAAAATTCTCTGGAGCCTGAAACGCGGCCAGCCGACCAAGGCAACGTTCAAGCAACTCTGTGCCGCCGTCGCGCCGAAAGAATTTGATTTGCACATCCGCCTGAACCTTGGCAAGGCCAGCGCGGTAATGTATGCCGCCGATTTGACGGAAGCTTATGTGGATTTCAACAAGGGCGACGTGGGCGATCCGGGTTCGCTGGGCGGATAAAATCGGCACAACCAATAAAAAAGCCGCTGGATTGCTCCAGCGGCTATTGAATTGTTCGCGGATCAGTTCGCGGCGCGACCGCCAACGCCCTTGGTGCCCTTGGCGATGACCTTTTCCGATTGCTTGGGACGCAACGCGCGGGAAGCCGCGCCGGCGCGCCACATTTCGGAGTTGTGGATTTCGCCCAGTTCCTTGGCCAACTGCACCTGATAGTTCTTGGCGCCGCAGGCGGAGAGGACGCGGGTGCATTCCTTGCCGGTCTTGACGCGATTGTAGAGGTCCTTGAACACCGGCAATGTCGCCGCCTTGAACTTGGGTTTCCAGTCCAGCGCGCCGCGCTGCGCGGTGGCGGAGCAGTTGGAATACATCCAGTCCATGCCGTTTTCATCCACGAGCCGGATGAGGCTCTGGGTGAGTTCCTCGACAGTTTCGTTGAAGGCTTCGCTCGGCGTGTGGCCGTGGGAGCGGAGCACTTCGTATTGCGCCTCCATGATGCCGGCCAGCGCGCCCATCAACACGCCGCGTTCGCCGGTGAGGTCGCTGAACACTTCATGCTGGAACGTGGTCGGGAACAAATAGCCCGAGCCGATGCCGATGCCGACGGACATGCAACGCTCCTCGGCGTGGCCGGTGGCGTCCTGCTCGACGGCGAAGCTGGAGTTGATGCCCGCGCCGGTCAGAAAATTGCGGCGGACGTTCAGGCCGGAACCCTTCGGGGCGACCATGATGACGTCCACGTCCTTCGGCGGGATGACGCCGGTCTGTTTTTTGTAGGCGATGGAGAAGCCGTGCGAGAAATACAGCGCGTCGCCGGGCTTGAGATTTTTCTTCACGGCCGGCCAGATGGCGCGCTGGGCGGCATCCGAAACGAGCATCTGGATGATGGTGCCTTTTTGCACCGCTTCCTCGATGTCGAACAGGGTCTTGCCGGGCACCCAGCCGTCGGCCACCGCGCGGTCCCAGTCGCGTTTGAACGATTTGGCCTGGCCGACGATGACGTGGAAGCCGTTGTCGCGCAGGTTCAGCCCCTGGGCCGGGCCTTGCACGCCGTAGCCGATGATGGCGATGGTTTCGTTCTTGAGCACCTTGCGGGCGCGGGCCATCGGAAATTCCTTCCGCGTGATGACTTTTTCCTTGGTTCCACCGAAATCAATAATTGCCATAACTCAATCTTTCTCGTTTTTGTGTTGGTTTAATGTCTTTGCTCGTTCAAACGAACTTTTGATTCTAAACATCAGCGTCCATCCGTCAAATGCAAATGCGGGCCGGACCGGGTGCCGGAAATGATGCGGCCCTGAACCCGGCGTCCGGGCGCGGTCACTTGCGCGGCAGCGCCACCTTGCCGGTGCGGGTGATGTCCGTCACGCCGAACGAATTCATCAGGCCGATGAACTTTTCCACCTTGCTTTCGCTGCCGGTGATTTCAATGGCGAGGCTCCTGGGCTGAACGTCCACGATTTTGGCGCGGAAAATGTCCGTGATCTGCATCACCTCGGCGCGTGATTTGGAATCCACCGCGACCTTCACCAGCACCAGCTCGCGGTCCACATATTCGCCCTCGCCGAAATCCTGCACCTTGATGACGTTCGGCAGCTTGTTGAGCTGCTTGACGATCTGCTCCAGCGTGGCCTCGTCGCCGTGGGTGACGACGGTCATGCGCGAGAGGTCGTGGTCGTGCGTCGGCGCGACGTTGAGCGTGTCAATGTTGTAGCCGCGGCCGCTGAACAGACCGGTCACGCGCGTGAGCACGCCGAATTTGTTTTCCACCAAAACCGATATTGTGTGTCGCATAAAATCCGTTTGGAAACGGATGGAAAATCTATCAATGCCCGGAGAAGTGGTCAATTTGCAAATTCAAGGCATTCAACCCGTGCCCGCCCGCGAAATCCGCCGGGGACGGGCTGAAAATGGTTTTGGAAGGGCTGTAAGCCGAATTCTGTCTGCGCCTTGCGGCGGAGAGAATCATTTGTCTGTGCAGCCGATACCCGAAACCTGCCCGCTTTCGCGGAACACGGAACGAGCCGCTCCTCGGTTTCCTATTTGGCCTTGCACCCGATGGGGTTTTCCGTGCCGCGTCGCTTGCGCTTCGCGCGGTGGTCTCTTACACCACCTTTTCACCCTTGCCTCCGAGCTTGCGCTCGAAGGCGGTTTGATTTTCTGTGGCACTTTCCGTCGGAAGGCCTTTCAACCTTCCGCCCGCGTGTATCCCAATCGAACAGACTTGGGTTACGCGGCATCGCGCCCTTTGGTGTTCGGACTTTCCTCCTCCGGCTTGCGCCGGAAGCGATTCTCCGCCCTCCCAAAACCAATGGAACAATATACGAAGCGGCTGGATTTCTCAAGCGGACTTTACTCCACCGCCGATAATTCCATGTCACGCGTGTAATAAAGAATCCGGCCGCAACTGTTGCACGAGACGAGTTCCTTCTGTCCCCGGCAATTCACCAAAATCTGCGCCGGCAATTTCATGTGGCAGCCGCCACAGGCGCCATGATCCACGCCAACGATGGCGTTGTCGCCCTTGCTTTTCAACAGCCGTTCGTAGCGCGCCCGCGCCGTTTCGTCCACCGCCGCCGCAAGCTGCGCGCGCCCGCTTTGCAATTCCGCCAGTTCCTTCTTCAAATTCACCTCGCGCTGGTCCAGTTGCGCCACCTGATCGTCCACCAGTTTCTTGGCGGCGGCGGCCTCCTGCGTGGCGCGGGCCAGCTCCTTTTGCGCGGCCTCGGCCTGCTCCATCAATTCGATTTCCTGATCCTCAATCTGGGTGATGCCGGCCTTGCACTCGTCAATTTCGTGCGCGAGGGCGCGGTATTCCTCGTTCTTGCGCGTCTGCAACTGCTGGTTGGCGTATTTTTCGATCTGGTTTTTTTTCGCCTCGACATCGAGTTCGAGCCGCTTGCGTTCGGCCTCGGTCTGCCTGATGCGGCCCCTGGCGGCTTCGAGCTGCGACTGCGTCGCGGCGGCCCGGGCGCGGAAGGTTTCGCGTTCGGGCGTGATGTGGGCAAGTTCCTGCTGGACGCGGAGGATTTTCCGGTCGCGATCCTGCAAAATCAAAAGTTTCTCAATCGTCTCCTGCATTGAACTGCGGAGTTTAGCCATCCGGGCCGGCCAAGTCAATTTCTCGTCCTTCTTCCCGGGAAACAAAAAATCGAGACCGAGGACGAAGATCAAGGAGGAGCCTCCGCGGGTGATTTTGAAACTTGATACTTGAAACCTGAAACCTGAAACTCCGTCCATGCGTTTCATCGGCAATGTCATCGAAAAACTGCAGCGGCATCCGAAACGGGTCGTTTTCCCCGAGGGCGAGGAGCCGCGCGTTCTGCAGGCGGCGCGGCAGTTTTGCGCGCTGCGGCTGGGCGCGCCCATCCTGCTCGGTGACGCTGACAAGGTCAGGGCGGTTGCGGCGGAGGCGGATGTTTCGCTGGATGGCATCCGCATCATCAATCCCGCCGACAGCGAGGATTTGGGCAATTTTGCCGCACGCTTTCACGCGCTGCGCCGCGAAAAGGGGCTGCGCGCCACCGAGGCGCGCGAGGCGATGCTCCAGCCGAATTATTACGGCACGATGATGCTGGCGATGCACCAGGCCGACGGCGTTATTTCCGGAGCCTCGCACATCACCAGCAGCCTGTTGCGGCCGCTGTTCCAAATCATCAAGACGGTGCCGGACATCACCACGGCGTCGAGCTGCATGGTCATGGAAGTCGAGGACACGCGCATCGGCGAAAACGGCACATTGTTCATGGCCGATTGCGGCGTCATTCCCGATCCGACTGCGGATCAACTGGCGGACATCGCCGTGAGCACCGCCTGGCTTGCGCGGCACATGCTCGGCGTGCGGCCCCGCGTGGCGATGCTTTCGTTTTCGACCAAGGGTAGCTCCAGCCATGCGTCTGTCGGCAAGGTGCAGGCGGCAACCGCCCTCGCCAGGCGCAAGGCCGAGCAGTTGCACCTGGAGGCGGATTTCGACGGCGAAATGCAGGTGGACGCCGCGCTTGCCCCGGAAATCGCCGAACGAAAATTGCAGGAGAGCAAGGTTGCCGGGCGCGCAAACGTGCTGATTTTCCCCGATCTCAATTCCGGCAACATCGCCAGCAAGCTGGTGCGGATCATCGGCCACGGAAACGCCTACGGCCAGATCCTGCTCGGCCTGAACCGGCCCGCCGCGGACGTTTCGCGCGGCTCGAACGCGCACGACATTCTCGGCGTCGCCGCCATCGTCGGCGTGATGTCCGTCAATTACCAGAAACTTTATCCGGGCGCGGACGCCAAACTGCCCGGCGAGTGAATTCTTTAAATCGTCGAATCGTTAAATCGGTTCACGATTCAACGATCCAACCATGAACGATTCAACGCCCAGAGTTTTCATCGCCGCCACGCGCCAGAACGACGGCAAAACCACCGCCTCGCTCGGCCTCATCGCGGCCTTGCAGCAGCATTTTCCGCGCATCGGCTACATCAAGCCGGTCGGCCAGCGCTTCGTTGAAATCGAGGAGCAGAAAATTGACGAGGACACCGTGCTCATGGACGCCGTGTATCCCATGAACTGCCCGCTCGTGGACATGAGCCCGATTGCCGTCGAGCCGGACTTCACGCGCAAATATCTCGAGACCGCGAACAACGAGGCGCTCGTCCGGAAAATCCAGAAGGCGTTTGACCGCGTTTCCTGGGAAAAGGATTTCGTCCTGTGCGAAGGCAGCGGACACGCCGGCGTCGGCTCCGTGTTCGACCTGTCGAACGCGCAGGTCGCGAAAATTCTCGGCGCGAAAGTCATCATCGTTTCCCAGGGCGGCATCGGCAAGCCGATTGACGAAATTTCCCTGAACCAGGCGCTGTTCGAAAAGGAGGGCGTCGAAATCATCGGCGTCATCCTGAACAAGGTGCTGCGGGAAAAGGCGGATTACATCTCCGACTTCGCCCGGCGCGGCCTCAAGCGCAAGGGCCTGGAGCTGCTCGGCGTTTTGCCCTACGAACAGAGCCTCTGCAATCCGTCGGTGGATCTGATCCGCGAGGAGCTGCGCGCCGAAATGCTCAACCGGACGCCCTCGCTCGACACGCTCGCCGACGACGTGGTGGTGGGCGCCATGAGCGCGCACAACGCGGTGAAATTTTTCAAGCCCGGCGTGCTGCTCATCACGCCCGGCGACCGCGAGGACATCGTGCTTGCCGCGAGCGCCGGAATCGAAACGCACGCCAGCGGAAAAATGGCGGGCATCATCCTGACCGGCGGCCTGCGCCCCTCCGACAGCGTGCTCAAGATCATCCAGGCCATGCCCATTCCCGTGCTGCTCGTGAAGGAGGACAGCTACAAGGTCGCGTCCAAGGTCCACAACCTCACCGTCAAAACGCGCCCGACCGACGCGGAAAAAATCTCGCTCATCCGCGACATCGTCGCCAAAAACGTGAACGTCGAAAAAATCGTAAAATCACTCTAAATGCAACTGCCTTTCAACCCCCATTTGAAGAATCTGCCGGTGTATCAGCCGGGCCGGCCGATTGAAGAAGTCGCGCGCGAACTCGGCCTGCCCGCCGATTCCGTCATCAAGGTCGCGTCGAACGAGAACCCGTTCGGCCCGTCGCCGCTCGCCCTGGCCGCCATGCGAAAGGCCCTGGCCGGTGTGAATCTTTATCCTGACGGCAGCGCTTTTTACCTGAAACAAAAACTCGCCGCGAAGTTCGGCGTCGGGCCGGGGAACCTGATCCTCGGCAACGGCTCGAACGAAATCATCGAGTTTCTTGGACACGCGCTGCTCGCGCCGGGCGCGGACGTTGTCGTTTCGCAATACTGCTTCGCAGTTTATCCCATCGTCACAAAACTGTTCGGCGCGAACCTCATCACCGTTCCCGCAAAAAATTACGGCCACGATCTGCCGGCGATGCTCCGCGCCATCACGCCGCAAACCCGCCTCGTGTTCGTGGCCAACCCGAACAACCCCACCGGCACGCTCGCGCCGCGCGAGGAACTCATCCAGTTCGTCAACGAAGTGCCCGACGACGTGCTGCTGGTGATGGACGAGGCCTACGTCGAATTTCTGGACGACCCGCCGGACCTGGTTCCGCTCGTGCGTTCCGGCGCGCGGAAGAACCTGATTTTGATGCGGACCTTCTCGAAGATTTACGGCCTGGCCGGCCTGCGCATCGGCTATGGCATCGCGGATGCCGGACTGGTTTCCGCACTGGAAAAAATCCGCCAGCCGTTCAACACCAACCTGCTGGCCCAGGCCGCCGCGCTCGCCGCGCTGGACGACGTGGAGCACACCCGCAAAACGCGGGAGAACAACCTCGCCGGGCTGGAATTGTTTGCGCGGGCATTCCGCGATTTGAAGCTCGAATACGTTCCGTCCCACGCCAATTTCATCCTCGTCCGCGTCGGCCCCGGCCAGAAGGTTTTCGAGGCGATGCAACGTCAGGGTGTGATTGTGCGGCCGATGGGCGGCTATCAACTGCCGGAGTGGATCCGCATCTCCATCGGCACGCCGCAGGAAAACGGGCGGTGCCTCGGCGCGTTGAAATCCGCCCTGGGCAAGAAATAATTGTTTGAATCCCGCGCGAAACCGGCTAGTTATTCCGGGTTGAAATGAAACCGACCGACCTGCGGGGCATCCTGCAATACATTCCGCAATTCCGCGAGAGGACGTTCATCCTCGCGGTGGACGGCGCCATCGTCACGGACGAGAACTTCGCGACGCTGCTGCTGGACGTGGCGGTGTTGCGCTCGCTGAACATCCGCGTCGTGCTCGTCCACGGCGCGTCGGCGCAAATCCGGATGTTCGCGGAGGAAAAAAATGTCGTCCCGTCCAACCTGGACGGCTCCGGCGTGACGGATGCCGCCACGCTCAAGCTCGCGCTCACCGCCGCGAACCGGCTGACGCACGAGATTCTCGAGGGGCTTTCGGCCAACGACCTCCGCGCCGCCAGCACCAACGCCATCATCGCGCACCCGATGGGCATCATCCAAGGCGTGGACCATCTTTTCACCGGCAAGGTCGAGCGCGTGGACACCGAACTGCTCCAGTCGCTGCTCGCGCAGGGCGTCGTGCCGGTCATCCCGCCGCTCGGCTTCGACGGCGACGGCAAGACGTATCGCGTGAATTCCGACGGCGTGGCGCTGGCGGTGGCCGAGGCGCTGAAGGCGATCAAGCTGATTTTCATCACGACGCAGGACGGCATCCTCGTCCAGGGCCGGGTCATCCGGCAGATGCCGGTGGCCGACCTTGAATCCGTTCTTGCGCTGCAAAAAAACGACATCGCGCCGGAACAGGTTTCCAAGGCGCAACACGCCGTCGCGGCGTGCAAGGCCGGCGTGCCGCGCGTCCACATCATCAACGGCCGCGTGGACGAAGGGCTGCTGGCCGAGGTTTTTTCCAACGAGGGCATCGGCACGCTGATTTACGCCAACGATTACCAGCAAATCCGCCGGGCCATGAAAAAGGACGTGCGGGCAATCCAGTTGCTGACGAAAGCCGCCGTGGAATCGGAGGAGCTGGTCAAGCGCACGCGGGCGGCGATTGAGAAAAACCTCGGCGACTATTTCATTTTCGAGATTGATAAAAATCCGGTCGCGTGCGTGGCGCTGCACGTTTATCCCGAGCAGAACAAGGGCGAGCTGGCGTGCCTTTACGTCAATCCGTCGTATGAAAACCAGGGCATCGGGCGGAAGCTGATCCAGTTCGTCGAGAACAAGGCGCGGGAAATGAACCTGACCGAGTTAATCACGCTTTCGACGCAGGCGTTCACGTATTTTCAATCCAAGGGCGGCTTTGGCGAGGGCGCGCCCGACGATTTGCCGCCCGCGCGCCGCGAAAAATACGAGCAAAGCGGAAGAAACTCCAAGGTGCTCGTGAAGAAATTGAAATAAACCGTCTGTGAATTTTAACGCAGAGACGCAAAGCCGCAGAGAAAAGCAGGCGTTAAATGAATTGATACCATGAATTCCTCCGCGCCTCTGCGCCTCTGCGGTGATTTCTTTTCAGCCTGCGAAAGACAAGGCGTTGCCCCGGCTCAATTTGTTCTCGTCGTCAACATCGCCGGGCAAACCGTTTCGCTCTTCGAGCAAAACAAATTCGTTAAAAAAATTCCCTGCTCCACTTCGCGGTTCGGCATCGGGCAGGCGGAAGGCTCGAACCGCACACCGCTGGGATTGCATCGCATCGCGGAAAAAATCGGCGCGGGCGCGCCGGCGGGAACGGTTTTCAAGGCGCGGCAGGCCGTCGGCCACACGTCGCAGCCGGAATTTGCGGACGCCAAAATCACCACGCGCATCCTGTGGCTGGAAGGACTTGAACCCGGCTTCAATCGCGGCGGCAGCGTGGATTCGCACAATCGCTACATTTACGTCCACGGCACGGCGGACCAAGCGTCCATCGGCAAGCCGGCTTCGTGCGGCTGCATTCACCTGGCCGACGCGGATTTGATTCCGCTCTTCGATTTGCTGCCCGTCGGCACGCTGGTTTGGATTGCGGAGCGCTGAACCGTTGAATCGTTGCGCCGGTTTGATGCCCGGATCATTAACCTGACCCGACAATTTGACGGAATGGCACCAATGATTCAAAATCGAGCCGATGGGGAACAAGACAAATCATTCACGGATGTTAAAAATTTGCGGCAGCTTGCTGGCTGTGGTTCTGGCGCCCGGCGTGGTTCATGCCTGCGCGTGCGGCTGCGGCGTTTTTGACGTGGCGACAAGCTCGATGCTTCCGGCCAGCCAGGGCGGAATGTTTTTTTTGCAATACGATTACCAGGATCAAAACCGCAACTGGAGTGGCACATCCATGGTGCCAGCGGCGGACAATGGCGACAAGGAAATTGAGACGCATTTTGTCACGCTCGGTTTCCAATATATGTTCAACGACAGGTGGGGCGCGCAAATCGAAATGCCTTTTGATTATCGCCACTTTACCGGGACGGACGACGGCGGCAACATCGCCACACACGACTGGGGCCAGCCTGGCGACATCCGCATCGAAGGGATTTACACCGGCTTTTTCGCCGATCTGTCGGCGGGCGTGACGTTTGGCCTGAAATTGCCGACGGGCAGTTACACGGAAGACACGGACTTGGTGGATCGTGACACTCAAATCGGCACCGGCAGCACGGACATACTGCTCGGCGGTTTTTATCGCGGCAATCTCACGAAGGACGAAAAATGGGACTGGTTCGCGCAGTTGCAACTGGATGTGCCGGTGCTGATCCAGGCCGGATATCGTCCGGGCACCGAACTGGACACGGCGGCGGGGGTTGATTACAAGGGATTCTCGCTGGGCCGCGCGCGGATTTCGCCGCTGGCACAGATCATCTTTTCGGAACGCATGCATGACAGCGGCTCGAACGCCGATCCCAGCGACACCGGGTATCAGCGGCTCATGCTTTCGCCGGGGATCGAATTCCATGTCCATCCGGTGAAAATTTACGCGGACGTGGAATTTCCCGTCTTCCAACATTTCACCGGCGATCAGCTTGCCGCGTCAGCGCTCTTCAAAGTGAGCGCGAGCTGGATGTTCTGAATCGCATGGCACCGGATTGAAGCAGCGGTTTGACCCCGGCCCCAAAAAAAAGATCCGGGCGACAGTCGCCAAGGAGGTGGGGATGAAGAATCCCGCTGAAGAAACGACTGTCCGCCCGAATCAAAATCAAATCACAGGAAACCGGGCCGATCCGATCCGGTTTCACAACTCATTCTGCTTGAGAAAGAACCGTCACTTTTTCCCCACCACAATCCCTGACCGACTATTCAACCAAAACGCAAAACAGGCTCTCCATTTTTTGCCAACCAGTTAGTAAAAATTGCCATGAAAAACGCGACAGGTCTGAAGTTGCCGGGCGGCCCGGCGTCCGGGAAAGCGGAAAATTCGCGCTTTTCAGTCCGTTTTTTTGGCTTACCTTCTTCCTGCATGACTTTGACGGAACAAATGACGCAACTGGCCCGGCAGGCCAGAATGGCATCGCGCGAACTTGCGAAGCTGACAACGGCGGAGAAAAACGCCTGTCTGCTGGCGATGGCCGCCGCGCTGGAACAAAACGCCGCCGCGCTCAAGCAGGCCAACGCGCTGGACATGGACGCCGCAGCGAAATCCGGCCTTTCACCGGCCATGCTGGACCGGCTCAAGCTCGATGACAAACGCATCGTCGGCATGGCGCGCGGACTGCGCGAAGTCGCCGCCCTGCCCGATCCGGTCGGGCGAATCCTCGACGAGCGCGTCCGGCCAAACGGCTTGAAGCTGCAAAAAATTTCCACGCCCATCGGCGTCGTCGTCATCATTTACGAATCGCGCCCGAACGTGACGGCGGACGCCGCGAGCCTGTGTTTCAAATCCGGCAATGCCACCATTCTGCGCGGCGGTCGGGAGGCAATGCGATCAAATCAAATCATCGCCAGGACGATGATTGACGCCGCCAAAATCGCGCTGGCGAGCTTTCCAGAACACGCAATCCAGGTCGTTTCGACGACCGACCGAGACGCGATTCCCGCGTTGCTTTCGCTCACGCAATACATTGACCTGTGCATGCCACGCGGCGGCGAGGGGCTCATCCGTGCCGTGGCCGATTGCAGCAAGGTTCCCGTCATCAAACATTACAAAGGCGTCTGCCATGTCTTCGTGGATGCCGACGCTGATTTGAAGATGGCCGGGGAAATCGTCATGAACGCCAAAGTCCAGCGCCCCGCCGTCTGCAACGCCATGGAAACCCTGCTCGTGGACAAATCGGTGGCGGAGAAGTTTTTGCCCGCCATCGGCGAAAAACTTTTTGCAAAACATGTCGAGATTCGCGGTGACGAAACGACGCTGGCGAATTTAAAACCGGCGATTTCAAATTTCAAATCGGCGAAGCTCAAGCCGGTGGCCGAGCAGGACTATTTCACGGAATACAACGACTACATCCTGAACGTCCGCGTCGTGGACGGCGTGCGCGCCGCGGTTGACCACATCAATTTCTACGGCTCGGCGCATTCGGACAGCATCGTGACGAAGAACAAGTCGCACGCGAGGCAGTTTCTCGCCGAGGTGGATTCGGCGGCGGTTTACTGGAATGCCTCGACGCGGTTCACCGACGGCGGCGAGTTCGGCATGGGCGCGGAAATCGGCATCAGCACCGACAAAATCGGCGCGCGCGGCCCGATGGGGCTGGACGAACTGACCAGCTACAAATGGCTCGGCATCGGCAACGGGCAGGTGCGTGTTTGATTTTGTGAACACAGCCGACCAGGCAAAATTCGTCCGCGATTCGCTGCCACCGGGCGGTTTGTTCGCCGGTTTGAACTGGCGCGTTTCGCCGGCGCCGTTTCCGCTCGACGCCAAATTGGCGGAGGATATTGAATCGCTGGGCCGTGTGCTGCTGCAGTTTTATCGCGCGGTCAACCTGCTTTACCGCAAAAGCGTCGAGGGCAGGCAGCCGGAATGGGTCGCGCGCTGGCTGGACCAGGGCAAACCCGCCGGGCTGATCGGGCTTCAGCGTTCGCCGGCATTCAAGAACCAAGTGCCGCGCATCATCCGTCCGGACATTTTGCTGACGGAAAATGGCTTCAGCATCACGGAACTCGATTCGGTGCCGGGCGGCATCGGGCTGACGGCCTGGCTCAGCAAAATCTACTCGCAATCCGCAATCCACAGTCCGCAATCCGAAATTTTAGGCGGCGCGGATGGGATGGTTTGCGGGTTTGAGAGTATTTTTGGCGATGCGAAGCAAGTCCACATCGTCATTTCAGACGAGTCTGCGACCTATCGCCCCGAAATGGAATGGCTCGCGTCGCAGCTCGGCGCACGATTTGCGGTTCACGATTCGCGATTCAACGATTTTGCCGACGGCAGCGCGGTTTATCGTTTCTTTGAATTGTTCGACCTGGCCAATGTGCCGAATGCAAAACGGATTTTTGAACTGGCGACGGAAAAGAAAATTCGCCTGACGCCGCCGCCCAAGCCGATGTTTGAGGAAAAAATGCTTTTCGCGCTGCTGTGGAATCGGAATCTCCAGAATTTCTGGCGGCAGGAGTTGGGCGAAAGTTTTCTGGCGCGGTTGAAGAAAGTAATTCCTTACACTTGGCTGGTGGACCCAACGCCGCTGCCGCCGCACGCGGCGATTCCCGAGCTGAACCTTACGGACTGGCAGCAGCTCAAAACGCTTTCGCAAAAGGAGCGCGACCTGATTTTGAAGATATCCGGTTTTTCGGAGCACGCCTGGGGTGCGCGCGGGGTTTATCTCGGCAGCGATTTGTCGTCCGCCGACTGGAGCGCGGCGGTGGAACGGGCGATTGCCGGCTTTTCTGATTCGCCGTTCGTTTTGCAGCGCTACGAAAAGCCCAGGCTGGTCGGGGCGGAATGGTTTGATTTTGAGAAGGATCAAACCGTGCCGATGAAGGGGCGCGCGCGCCTGTGTCCGTATTATTTTGTCGCCGGTGAAGGCGACGCGGCGCGCCCGCAACTGGGCGGCGTGCTGGCGACGATTTGCCCGGCGGACAAAAAAATCATCCACGGAATGACCGATGCGATTCTCGCGCCATGCGGATGTGAATCCTCCAAATCGCTCCGGGCCGGGTGACGGATTGCCCGCCGGTTCCCGTTTGACCAGATTGGGAATGTTGGTCTTGACGAACCGCGGCGAAACGGCTTTCCTATTGGGCGCGTTGTTTGCAGCATTTAGAGCAAATATGGCTGTTGGGTTCGGCCCTTTAGCGGTTAGCCAGGCTAACTAATTCTGATATTTAATGCAATAAACGTTATAATTTTCAGGAAGCCAATGTAGCTCAGTGGTAGAGCAACGGTTTCGTAAACCGTCGGTCGCCGGTTCAATCCCGGCCATTGGCTCCATTTCTTAATGCCTGCGCATTAAGGACTTACGATGGATACTGACGCAACCTCCAGTAAAATCTCCAGTAAATTTACTGGGGGTTCATTTCTGGGCGCGCGGTGCGCAGAAGCCCAGTATCCGCGAAGTGGACGGCAAGTAGGAGCACTCCGACCAACTGGAGCAGTTACCGAGGCGCAGGCGGCCTTCGACCTTCATTAAAATCTTTACGCCAACCGTCGTGAATCTCCCTCATCACCGATCAAATCATTTTCCTCCTCGCCGTCATCCCCTTCCTTAAACGGAGGGCGGCGGAAAATAGCGGTCCAGCTTCGTAAAAACACCCCTGTCGCCTTCGAGCTTGATCACGCCTTGGCGCAGCGCGGCGGCCACATTAAGCTGCCGCATGAACAGTGCCACCCAGATGTCGGTCGTGCAGGTCACGCGCAAGTCGGGCTTCGTGGTCGGCTCAAATTTCAATTCGCACCGGCCCTTGTCCACGGTGAAACGGTAATGCCGCTGGCAGTCGGGAAAATCAAATTGCAGCACGGCACGCAGCCGCGCGGCGGCCTTCGGGTCAATGCTCCGCGCCATCTCGCGCATCAGAATATCCGGGTCGCTGCCGACCTGTTGTTGCAGCTTCGCGCTGTTGGTGTTCGTCGCGTCCAACGCGGCGGCGTGTTCCCAGTAAATGTTCGAGTAGGTGCGAAAATATTTTTCGTCCGGCGAGAGCAGCAGCTCCGCGTCCGCCATTGTCCTGGCGGAAATTTTGCCGGTCGTGCCAGCCTCGTGCCCGGCCTTGAGAAATGCCGACTCAACCCGCTTGAGCGTCATCGGCTTTGACAATTTATAGGGCAGCAGGTGCGATTCGGGCCGCGTCAACTGGCCGCCGAGTTCCATGTCCAGCGTGTCCGCGATGAGCCGGAACGTCTGGTTCACCGGCTCGTAAGCCTCCCGCGCCCGCAGCGCGCCGACCGTGATGGAGATGAATTTTTTGCCGGCCCACTTCGCCGGCTCGCGGAGACGATTGCGGAGAATTCCCATTTTGCTCGTTTCCAAACCGGCCGTCGTCAGCGGAAACGTGCGCTCAAAAAAATTCTTCAGGTGGCTGCTCATCCCGAAATAATAAACCGGCGTGGTGCAGACCAGCACGTTGGCCTCGAGAATGACCGGCAGGAGCTTTTCCATCGGGTCGTGATGGACACATTCGCCGGGCCTCACGAGCCAGCAATGAAAGCAGCCGAGGCAGGGCTTGAGCGACCGCTCCTCGGCGGTGATGTCCACGTCCGTGACCTGTGCGCCTGCCTCGTGCAAGCCCTGAATGAACAGGTTTGTGAGAAACTGCGTGAAGCCGTTTTTCCGCGGATTGCCGCGCACGAGCAAAACTTTCATGGCTTTAGCGGCTCCTCAACCGTGAAATCCGGCTCCATTTTCACCTCAAACAACCGCGAGTCCAGCGGCGGGTTCACCACGGAATGGCTGAATTCATTGCTCAAACTGGAGCCGTCGCTGAACGTCAACGCCGTGCCGACGGGCGAAAAATCGTCCGCGCGGAAACTGATTTCCAGCCGGGCGATGAATTTGCGCGCCGCCGCGCTGCGCGGCTGGAGCTCCAAGCTGGCGATGCCGTTGGTTTGGGTGAGCGCGAGGATTTGAAACTGCGCCTCCAGATTGGTGCGGCTGCGCGGGAAGCTCGCGTCCAGCAACGCCAGCGCGTCCCGCCACGGCCCGGTCTGGCTGGCCTGCAATGAATATTTTTCCACGCGCTTGAGCCGGGGATAGACAATCGTCAGCTCCGCCGGCTGGCGCAGGGCGATGGTCTGCGGCGGCTGGCCCAGCTCCCAGCGGAACCGGTCCGGCACGGCCACCCAGACCCTGCCGTTGGAGACGAGCGGCTGCGAAAGGGTTTTAAAGTTGCGCGTCTGCACGATGTCCGCCGTCCAGGTATGCACGTTTGTCTGCGCGGCAATCCACCGGTCCAGCAGATCGGCGGCGCGGGTCGGGACGCCCGGCAAGATAAACAGCAACGCCAGCGCAAAAGATTTTCCAAGGGCGACCATGCAAAAATTGTGGGGAACCACCGCCGCAAATGCACGCCAGATTTTGAAACAAAAAGCTGTCGGGTCGTTTCCGGGGCTTGACCGGCAGTGCCGGTTTGCCATGCTGCGGCACAGAATGTCCCCCGCATCTCCGGCAAATTATTCATGGCTTCCGTCCACATTCCGACGGTTTGCCATCATCGGTGGCGCAGCGATCTTGATTTTTCTGGGATTGGCGGGCACCGGATGCCGCACCGCCGCCACACGCCAGATTTCCAATCCGGTCCCGGCGGTCGCGCGATTGCGCGCTGGCGGGAGCATTCACGCGGAGGCTGACCGCCTGGTAAAACCGCTGCTGGCCGGCGGTGAAGTTTTCGGGATGGTCGTGGGCGTGGTCACGCCGGACGGGGCCACGCAAAGTTTCGGCTACGGCCGGACGGGGCGCATCGGCGACACCAACGCGCCCGGTCCGGACGATTTGTTTCAAATCGGCTCAGTCTCGAAGCTGTTCACAGAGGCTCTGCTGGTGCAACTGGAGACCGACGGGAAAATCCGCGATGACGACACGGTGCGCGACATTCTGCCCACGAATTGGGTCGTGAGCGCGGAGGCCGGACGGTTGACGGTGCATCAACTGGCCACGCACACCTCCGGCTTGCCGCGCGAACCGATGACATTGAGCCAGCTTGGTTCCTTCCTCGACTACCTGGTCACGGGCCGCGACCTCTACGCACACCTGACCATTCCGTATTTGCAAGATTACCTGCGCCACGCGAAACCCCGCCCCAAAACGCCGCCGGAATTTATCTATTCCAACCTCGGCGCGGGCCTGCTCGCTTATTTGATCACGGAAAAAACCGGGCGTCCGGCGACGGATTTGATCGAGGAAAAAATCTGCCGGCCGCTGCGCATGAACGGCTCGGTTTTTTCCCTCACCCCGGAACAGCAAAGCCGTCTGGCCGTCGGCCATGTCGGCAACCAGGCGTGCTGGAAACCGGCGAATTGCCCGTTGCCGCCGTGGGACATGGGCGATTTGCTTCAGCCCATCGCCGGAATGTATTCGAGCATGAACGATATGCTGGTCTTTGCGCGGGCCAATCTGGGAATGCTCCATCTGCCGGTTGAATCCGCGCTGGCGGCCACGCACCGCGAGCAAATACAGACCGCGCGCGGCGGTGAGGCGCTGGGCTGGATGATCAACACCTTCGACACCGGGCGGTGTGTCCTCACTTTCAAGGACGGCATGGTGTCCGGTTACTGCGCCTACATTGGGCTGGATCTGGACGCACACGTCGCCGTGGTGGTGTTGTCGAACAAATTCAGCTGGGACGAGAAAGTGGGACAAAACCTGCTGTTGCGCCTGGCCGAAGCCGGAGCCGTCGGCAGCATTAAATCGGATGGCCAGTGACGAGCTTTTCTTCTTGCGCATTTCGCAAGCCTGCTTTCAGAATGTGGTTGAAACCAACATCCCCCATGAAACGAATCAATTTTCTAAAAAAAATATCATTGCTTGTCTGCACCATGATCGCCGGCACACTCCTCGGCGGCTGTGCCGGTCCCATGAGCAAGACCAGCAAATACATGAACACATCGTTCGCGCCGCCCGCGTCACCTCCGGCGGGCAAGGTGCTGGTGTGCATTCAGCGTCCCAAAGCGATTTTGGAATCGAAGGTTTATACCGCCATTTGGGACGGCACGAACCTCGTTGCCGACCTTGGCAACGGCCATTCCGTTGCCTACGTTTGCGATCCGGGACAGCATTACTTCATGAACCTTTCCCAGGACAGTCCGGCGTGTGTCGAGGCGCAACTGCTCCCCGACAAAACCTACGACCTTTGGATTGCCAACCTCCCCATCCGCATCAAACCGGTTCGTGAAAGCGACATGATGCAGCCGCAGATCGCGGACTGGACCAGCAAAAATCATTGGGTGACGCCGGCTTCGTCCGCCGAGGCCTACGAGCAGAAGAAGCAGGGGAAAATTCAACAACTGCTTGGAGAATTCGCTTCCGGAAAGCGGCACGATCAACTGCAACAAATGGCTGCTGAAGACCACCGCTAAAAGCGGCGCGGTTTTGCAGCCAAAGCCCTGCCGATCGGAACAGCCCATGAAAATACAAAAAATACTCGTATCATTGGGCCTCGCACTAACTTTTGCCGGTTGCACTACGACAAGTCAACATCAAGATGGCGTGATACCGCCAAAACACGCAAACCGAGTTCAAATAGCATTCTATGATTCGTCCACCCGTCCCCAAAAAGATCAATTAGACATTTACGACATAAAGCCACCGGAAAGACCCTACAAAGTTATCGCACTGTTGACCTGCGAAGGTGCCCCAAAAGAAGAAGCAGCAATGACCACCGCGATTTTTTACCGAGCACGGATGATAGGTGCAGACGCGGTTATGAGTGCGAATACTTCGTTTGCCCAAGAGGGGGGTGGGTTCATTATTGGTCCTCGTGGAGGTTTCGGCGGTGGAAGCAGCACAAGATGCGTGTTCCGAGCCAAGGCGATCATTTACGTGGACAAATAGCTCTCGGTTCTAAAAAACATGCGCTGGTCAAGATTTTGAAGCAACTAGCAGCTTATTTGAACCCAACCCGGATTCAGTTCGGATTTCAACTTTGACAAAGCCCGCCTCGCGCAACAATGCGAGGTGGGTGTTTTCGTCCTCAAAATGCAGGCCGTGGCGGGTTTTGTTCTGGCCCAGACGAACCGCCCATTTCTCGGAGTGCGCCACGGCACGGTGGCTGGCATCTTCCTTTGCCATCGCGTCGCGAATGACCAGGCAACCGCCGGGACGCAGCGCGACATAGGTTTTTCGCAGCACCTCTACCTTCAGATCGCGCGGGAAATAGTGCAGAACATCGCACAGCAGCGCGCAGTCGCACACGGGAAACTCCGACCATTCCAAAATATCGCGCTGCTCGAAACTCACCTGTGCATTCGCCCGCGCCGTCACTTGTGCCACACGGATTTTTTCCGCATCAAAATCCACGCCGTGCACCCGCCGCTCCGGCGAGAACAGCGTCAACCAGTGCGCCACCAGACCGTAGCCGCAGCCGAGATCAAGAATTTCCCCGCGCGCGGGAACGACTTCTTCCACCGCGCAAAACAGCGGATCGGTCTTCATTTTCCAATAGGCGAACTGCGAGACATACGGCCCTTGAAAACGGTAAAGCCGGCTGACGGCGCGGCGTGTTTGCGCCGGCGTGGGATTGACGATTTTTGATCGGCGCGAATTCATTTCCGCCAGCCAGCGCACGGACAGCGGCACGAGGAACAGTGTCGCCAGCAGGCTGTAGCTGATGCCGAGCAGCGCCGTCAGACCGACCGAAAACAGCGCTGGATGATGCGCCAGCACCAGCACGCCGGTGCCGAGGAGCGCCGTCAGCGCGCACATCGTCACCGCACCACCGGTGGCCGCCGTCCGTTCCGGGCGGCCGCGTAATGGCTCCAGCTCGCTCAACACCAGAAACAAACTGTAATCCCCGCCCACGCCGACCACAAAGATGACGAACACAAAATTCGCCACATCAATCGGCAGTCCGCAAAGGCCCAGCGTTCCCAGCGTCCAGAAAATGCCCGCCGCCATCGGCAGCAGCGTGACCAACACCAGTTCAATCCGGCCCAGCAGCAAAAATATCAGGAACGCATTCAGCGCCGCCACCAACACGCCGAACACCGGCAGCGCATGCCGGGCGACTTGAGTGATTTCGTCTGACAAGGCGGCTTTGTTCAGCAGCGCAGCATCCGGCACGGCGCTCTTGATCGCCGCGTGGAGCTGGAGAAATTTTTCCGTGTCCACCACCTTCACCAGTGTTGTCAGATAAATCCGGCCGTCGCGCTCGTCCCAGAAATCGGCGGTGAGACGGTTCAGCGCGGAATTGGTTTCTGACGCAGTCACCGTCTCCGGGGAAGAAATCTTTTCCAAAAATGGCGCAAATGCCCCGGCGCGAAATCCGAGTTTTGCCGCCGCGGTGTCGAGCGAACCGCGCAATTGTGCCTGCCGCCCGGTCGTCCAGAAATTCCGCCAGTCGCGCAGGTTCGCCGCCCTTGTCTGCGCCGACGGCAAGAACGGTGCGACCGACGCAAACGATTCGAAAACATTTTGCCCGCGCAATTTTTCCAACACAGCGAAGACCCGTTCGTTTTTCGCCAAAACTTCATCACGCGCCGCGCCGCCGACCACGATGGTCGTCAGCGAGAGCGCTTTGCCCCAGGTTTTGCGGATGGCGTTTTCGTCCTGCTGCGTGCTGCGTGTCATGCCGTTGAGCCGCGCGAGGTCGCCGTCAAATTTCACACGGCCCACACCCACGGCGCAGACGAGCGTGGACAAAACCAGAATTGGCAGAACGAGGCGCGTGTTCCGCGTCCGCCAGTCAAACAATCGCTGGAGCAGCGCCGTCAGCGGCAGCGGACGGGCATCGGGCATGGCTTTCACCGGAATGAACAGCGGCAGGATGAACAGCGCGAACAGCGCCGCCAGCCCGACCCCGACCGCGCCGAACAGGCCGAGCTGCCGGTGACCGGAAATTGGCGAGAGAAACATCACGAAGAACGCGGCCATCGTCGTGAGCGCGCCAAACACGAGTGCGGGAACCAATTTGGCCACGATGTGCGCCAGTTCTTCCCGGCTGGCTGGCGGCGAATTGTCGAGCGTGTAGATGATGTAAATCCCGTAATCCACCGTCACGCCGATCAACATGCTGCCGCAACCCAGCGCCACCGAGGAAACCAGATCGCCCGTCAGAAAGAAAACCGTAATTGCGCCAAGCGCGCCGAACAGCACCGGAATCAGCGCCATCAATGCCAGCCAGCGGCGGCGGCACGCGAGGATGATCAGCACGGCAATGGCAATGGTGGCGATGATGCTCGTGCGCGTGGTGTCGGCGCGAATCATGGTGGCATTGTCGAGCGCGGAGCGGTGCGCGCCGGTAATGGATATTTTAACCGTCCCGGCTGAAAAATTGGTTTCCACCGAACGCGCTGCCTGCAATACGGCGGCGACGAGCGCGGCGCTTTTGCCGGTTTCGGACGAGCGGAATTCCGGCGTGGCGTTGATCAGCACATGGCAGCCGTCGGTGCTGGTGATGCGGCCGTCAACGATGTGCGCGTCGCTGGCACCGGCCTGTAGATCGCGGAGCCGCGCGGACACGACGTCGCTGATACCGGCGGGATCAGACTGGGCGACTTCTTTGAACATCAATCCCTGCGGCTGCATCATGGATTTTTTCAGCCAGGCGAGGCGTGCTTCCAGATTCGTCGCGGTCAGGCGCGGTTCGAGCGCGCGCAGATCGTTTGAGTTGAGCAGCAATGGCAACTGCGCCTGCAACTGCTGGTAGGCTGCGCCCATGTCGGCCACGTTGATTTCGCCGCGCACGTCGGTGAGCCGCGGGATTTCGCGGAGCGCGGCGGTCATCCGCCCGGCGGCGGCGGCAAGCTGTTCGGCGTTGGTCGTGGTGGTGGTGACATCAATATAAAGCCGGTCGGCCTGCCGGATATGCTGGAGCGCCTCGACCTGCTCGGCGATGGCGGGCGCGGACATCGGCAAAACGTCTGTGAAGTCCTCGTTCAACTTCAATTTGCGCCCCATGAAAACGGCCGCGACGGCAAATGCGGCGGTCAGCAGCAGCACGCTTTTCCGATGATGCGCGAGCCACAAATGCAGTTGGACAAAGCGCTCGGTCATGCCGGTGATTTGGTTTTACCGGCGAACAGCGAACTGACGAGCCAGGTGAAAATCGCGCCGGCAATTCCAACAACAATTCCCAGCGCGAGGCTGCCGAAAAACCATTCGGCCAGGCGCGTGGGAATTTCCTTGAGCAGCGTCGTGGCGTTGAATTGCAGCAGTGCGCCGGTGTGCAGATAATGGCCCAGCAGCAACCCGGCGGCCATGATGAACGGCGCGACGGGAGCAAATGAAATGTTGCTCGCGGTCACGGCGATGGCCTTGTTCAACCGGAGCTTGTGCGCCAGCGCGGCGGCGGTGATGATTTGAAATCCCCAGATCGGCGCGATGCCGCAGAAAATACCAAGCCCGACCGCGAAGGCAAGTTTCACCGGCGTGTCCGTGTTTTCAGAAAACAGCAGGCGCAGGATGGTTTTCACACGCGCGCCGCGCGGCAGATGCCGCAATTCGCCGGTGGCGGCAATTCTCCGCAGCAGCGTCGGCACGCAAAAGCTCTGGATGGAAAGCCGCGAGTGCAGCGTCGAAATCCGCACCATGTCGCGCCAGGGATCAAAGTGCGAGAGCCGCGAGGTCGCCGCCGCGTAATCGGCGGACACCGGCTGCGCCACGAGCGGCACGCCGGCCCACGCGGCCTTGACCATGATTTCAAGCTCATAGGCGTAGCACTGTGATTTGATCTGCAGCCGATTGATGGAGGCCAGTGGGTAGCTGCGGAAGCCGCATTGCGTGTCGGCCAGCGCCACGCCGGTTTCGACCTTGAACCAGAAGGTAGAAATGTCGTTGGTGATGCGGCGTCCGCGCGGCGCATTTTCCTTCACCAAATTGCGCACGCCGATGACGAACGACTCCGGTTGTTTTCGGCTGGCGGCGGCGAACGCCGGCAATTCCCGCGTCGCGTGCTGGCCGTCGGCGTCAATCGTGATGGCATGCGTGAAGCCGCGTTGTTCCGCTGCGAGGAAACCGGCGCGGAGCGCTGCGCCCTTGCCCTGGTTTTGCGGCAACGTGACGACGCTGATGCCGCTTTCCGCCGCGAGAATTTTGCCGGTGTCGTCGGTGGAGCCGTCGTTGACGACAATCACTGGAAAATAATCCTTCGCCTCGCGCACGACGCGGCCCACCGTCAAACCGTGGTTAAAAACCGGAATGACTATGCAGATGTTCGGTTCAGCGGGCATTTTTATCGCGCAGATCCACGAAATAACGGCGCTTTCGCGCGCCGTCTGGCAGTTGCAGTTTTTCGATCTCCGCCGGCGATGCGGCGGTGATTTGCGGAATCACTTTCACCGCGCCTTGAAATTGTTCCTTTAGCGTGGTGATGATTTTTGCCGGATCCGCCGCGCTGGAAAATTTAACTTCGACAACATCGGACAAATCATCTTCGCGCCGCGCAATAATGGCGTAGCAGGAAATTTCCGGCATGGCGTCCAAAACCGTTTTCAATGCGGAAGGAAAAATTGTTGTTCCTTTGATTTTGAGCTTCTGGTGCTTGCGCCCGACAATTGGCCCGATGCGCAATGTGTGTCGGCCACAGCAACAGGGTGCGCGGTAGATCGCTGCGAAATCGCCGGTGCGATAACGAATGAGCGGCATGGCCTCGACGCCAAAAGTGGTTGCGGTGAGTTCGCCCACCTCGCCGTCCGGCACGGGATTACCCACCTCGTCGAGCGCTTCAAGAAAGAGCAGTTCGGGATGCAAATGGCCGCCGAGGCCGGATTCACATTCGCAGAGCGACGCGGCGAGTTCGGTGACGCCGTAGGTGGAAAAGACTTTCGCGTTCCAGCATTTTTCCACTGCCCGCCCGGCGCGGTTCAGCGAAAAATCATTTTGACGAACCGGTTCGCCGATGCACACGGCCTTGCGGATGCCGGACGCAGCCAGATCAAATTTTGTCTCCGCCGCCTTGTCCGCCAGGTGCGCGAGAAACGACGGCACGCTGACGACGGCGGTCGGCCGCACCCGTCGGATCATGTCCAGATGCATCGCTGGTGTGGCCGCGCCGACGCGTATGACGGCGCAGCCGAGCTTCCGCAGGCCAAGATAATATGCCATGCCCGCGATGAAACAGCGGTCCATCGCCACGGCGAGCAAAACGGTGTCAGCGGCGATGAACCCGGCGCAGCCGAAGGAAAGCTCCTCGTTGCGCGCAAGGCGTTCGATGTCGTTTTCGGTGAGCTGCCAGACCAGCGGCTGGCCAGTCGAACCGCTGGTGGTGACGATGTCCACGATCTTTTCGCGCGGAACGCAGAGAAATTGTTCCGTGAATTCGGAAACGACAGTCTTGTCAATCGCCGGAATGCGGGTGATTTCGTTCAGCGGAATCTCGTCGCGCGGCGAAAGCCCGGCACGGGAGAAATGCCCGCGGTAAAACGGTGAGCGGTCGAAGGCCTGGCGCAAGGTGCCCGCCCACGCCGCCTGCTGCACGGCCTCGATTTCGGAAGATGAAAGCGCCGCCTCGTTCATTGCGCGCCGGATTGGGTTGGTTGCCTTTTGTTCACGATTGTTTTCAGACGGGAGTTAAACAAGTTTTCACGCGAAAGAAAACCGGATTTGACGGCGGCGGCATGGTTTCATTCCCGCGCGAGGAATTTCCTCCGCCATTCGGCGCGGGAGATTTTGCCCCGCTCATTTGCGGCGAGCGAATCCACGAAACGCCATTCGCGCGGCACCTGCCAGGCGGGCAGTCGCGCGAGGAGGAATTGTTTCAACTCGGCGGCGGAGATTTTCTCCCGCGCGACCACGGCGGCGGCAATCGCTTCGTTGCGGTCGGCGGCACTGCCAGGCACGCCGAAAATGATGCATTCCCTGACGGCAGGATGCGTTGCCAGAATCTGCTCAATGGCGGCGGGGAAAATTTTTCGGCCGGCGACATTGATCTGGTCGCTCAAACGCCCGTGCAGAAAAACCCGCCCGTCGCGAAATTCCACGAGGTCGCTGGTCTGGAAAATTCCCCCCCGCAACGCTGCATCTGCCGCCGGCCAGTAGCCTTGTCCCACAGCGCGGCTGGCGACGCGCAGGCAGCCGGCGGCGCCGCCGTCGAGCGTCACATTGCGCATGGGCGAGCCGACGCAGGCATCGTCGGCGCGTGGAATTTCCGTGGCGTCGTAAGCAATGCCGCCGCATTCGGTCGAGCCGTAGAAATTGTGAACTTTCAATCCACGCGCCCGGAAAATGTCGCGTTCCAACGCCACTGGCAGCGGTGCGCCGGCGGAAATCGCGAGCCGCGTCGTCGCGGGAATGGCGTTGGTTTCGTGCCAGGTCCGCCAGAGCGCGGGCACGGCGGCAAGCGTGAGGCCGGGAAGATTTTCCGCCGCGCGCCGGACGATTTCCGGCAGCGGCGAGGCAACGATGGCCAGCGGAATGCCTCGCAGCAGCAGTGGCAGGACGAGATTGGAAAAGCCGTAGGAATGCGCGAGCGAAATCGCGCCGAGATTCGGCCAGTCCGACCGCAATCCCATCGTGGCGACAATGTTTTCCGCATCGGCGGCGAGTTGCTCCGCCGTGAACATCACGGCGCGTGCCGGACCGGTGGTGGCGGAGGTCAGTTTGAGATGACAGGCCGGTTTCGGCGGCAAGGGCAACGCGGGTTTCGGCTGGCCGATTTCCAGCGGACAAAGCGCGGCGTGGTCGCGCCAGGCCCGGAGCACGTCGAAAATAAATTCAGCGGAATGGCCTTGCGCAAACACGAATGGTTCGCCGGTTGTCGGAAGTTTTTCCACTGCGTTCGCCAGAGCGGCAAACGTCCATCGGCGGCCGGACGGGAACTCGCTCAAGGCGGTTTCCGACGGCCGTTCGCGCGCGGTTTGCCGCCAGCGTTCATACAGCATTGCCTTTTGTTAGCCGAAACCCAATGCTTGTCCAAGCATGATTTCCGCGTCCGCCACGCCGCCGCGCCGCTTTGAGTTTGAACGGGACACTTTTGCCTTTGCCAACGAGCTGGTCTGGGAATACCAGTTCAACCCCGCGTCGCAAAAAATGATTTCACGGAAAAACGTCCCGCCGCCCACCTACGCGCACCGGTGTTTTGTGATGGTGCGTTCGGCGAGGCAATTTTTCAACCATGCGCGGTTTGATGCCTCGCTGCCCTTGGCGGATGAAAAAACTTACCGCAGCATCGTGCGCGAAGTGGTTTCGCGCAGTCCGCGCAAAGTCAGCGCCGAAGAAAAGCGCGTGGCGGTGCCGGGCTATGATTCGCTGCGCGCCTTCAGCCGGGCGCAGCCGGCGTTGCTGAAAGCCAACTGCGGCGGCGCGTGGCAATCCTACGTTTTGCGAAGCCACCGGCGGATGATTTTGCCCGTTTCGCGCCGGCATCAGGAAAAAATGGCGGCACAACTGGCGCGGTCGCTGCCGCGGCGCCGGGCGGTCATCGCGCATCTGTTCCGTTTTCCGCAACTGACCATCAACCACGGTGTCGTGCTGTATGAAATGGCGGAAACGGAAACCGGCCTGCGGTTCACGGCCTACGATCCCAACCAGCCCGGCCGACCGACGGAATTGAGTTATCACCGCGCCGCCCGGACGTTTTATTTTCCGCGCAATCACTACTGGGCAGGCGGCAAGGTGAACGTGGTGGAGGCGTTTTGCAGCCTGGCTTATTAAACCCGCGCCCGGCGTTGCGGTTTCCAGAACGACAGGCCGAAGACCACGAAGCCGCAGGCGTTGATGCCGGCGATGTAGCCGATTTTGTAGATGCGGCCGGCGTTGACCACCGCGTAAATCGGCACGTCTTTTTGCATCAGCAGGCTCGGCAGCGCCATCGGCATCAACGCGCCGTGCGCGCAGCCAAGCCAGAAGCCGGGCGCGCTTTTGTCGCGGTAGATCAGCGGCGCGCCCCAGGCGTAAAGCCAGCCCAGCAGCAGTCCGACCACCACCAAGCGGATGATTTGCACCAACACCGGACGCCACCAGTTCTTCCGCGCCGGGGTCGGCCCGGTCTTGAAATTGGGAATGAAATTTGTCACGCGGCGGAAAATACCAAGCGTCCGCGCCCGCAACCAGTTTGAATCAATGGCAATTTTTGCGAAGGAATTTTCATTGCCAGCGGGAACGTCTGATAAATACCCTCCCAAATCTCATGGGGTTTCAGCCCACAATCGAGGACCTGCTGGCGCGTGGTTCGGCTCAGGAAGCCCTGCACGAATGGGCGTCTGCGGCGGCGTTCCAACAATTCGGGGGCAAGGTGTTCGTGCGCGGTGTGGTGGAGGTCTCCAATTTTTGCCGCGAAAATTGCGCCTATTGCGGAATGCGGCGCGACAATCGTTCGCTGGAACGCGCCCGCGCCCGGCACGATGAAATCGCCGAACTGCTCATCCACCGACGCCCGCCGGCCATCACCGACATCAATATCCAGACCGGCGAAGACCCGGCGGCGGCACGCAAGGTGGTGCTGCCGCTGCTCCGCACGTTGCGCCGCGAAACAAATCTCGGCTTGAGCGTCTGCCTCGGCACGCTGGACGCGGAAATTTATGCGGAGCTTCAGGCGGCGGGCGCGACGGTGTATATCATGAAATTTGAAACCGCCGATGCCGCCGACTACGAACGCTGGCAGGCTCCCGGAAAACTGGCGGAACGCCTGCGCCACCTCCGCCGGCTCGCCGCCGTTGGTTGGAGGGTGAGTTCCGGCTTCATCGCGGGGATGCCGGGACAAGGCGCGGAAAAATTACTGGCCAATTGCGAACTGGCCGCATCGCTGCCGCTGGACGGTTGCAGTGTCAGCCCGTTCATTCCCGGTGAAGCCACGCCACTCGCGACGGCCCCGGCGGGTGACGTGGAAACGACGCTGAATTGCATGGCCGTTTTGCGCCTGATGCGGCCCGGCTGGCTCATTCCGGCGGTGAGTGCGCTCAATCTGGCCCAGGCCGACACGGGCTACCGGCGCGGGCTGCGCGCGGGCGCGAACGTCGTGACCATCAACCTCACCCCGGAAAATTTGCAGCGCGACTATCTGCTCTACAAACGCGAGCGGTTCATTATGGACGAGGCGCGCGTGCTGGCCGCCATCGCCGACGAGGGTTTGGAACCTTCCGCACAAAGCATGGCGGATTATCTCGAACAAAACGCGGCGGCTCCGGCCATCACCGGCAAAACCTGATTTCATGCCCAGCCGCATTTTGCTCATCAGCGCCAATCGTTGCACGGCACCCGACCCGGTGTTTCCGCTGGGGCTGGCGCACATCAATGCCGCGCTGCGCACCGCCGGACATGAGACGCGCTGGCTGGACCGGCTTTCCAATCTCGGCACGCTGGTAACGGCGCTTAAAGAATTTCAGCCGGACCTCGTCGGCATTTCGCTCCGCAACATTGACGACGTGCTGATCCGCCAGCGGGAAAAATTCTATGACGAACTCGCGCCGTTCACCGCCACCATCCGCCAGCACAGTCAAGCTCCAGTGGTTCTTGGCGGCAGCGGGTTCAGCATTTTTCCGGAAAAGCTGCTGGCGCTGACCGGCGCGGACTACGGCATTGCCGGCGAAGGCGAGCCGGGCATGCTCGCGCTGGTGGAGGCGCTGAAAAATGGCGGCGATTTCAGCCGCGTTCCCGGCCTGGTGCATCGGCGTGACGGAAAAATCGTCGTCAATCTGTCCGCGCCCGGCCCGCTGGAGTTGGAATTGACGGCCGCCGACCGGCCGCCGGAAATCGCGCGGACGTATCTCGCCGCCAGCGACACGCTGAACCTCCAGACCCAGCGCGGCTGCCATTTTCTCTGCTGCTATTGCACCTATCCGGTGATCGAAGGAAAAATCAACCGCCGCCGTCCGCCGGAAATCGTCGCCGCCGAACTGGAAAACCTCCGGCAACAGGGCGCAAAGTTCGTTTTCATCGTGGACTCGGTTTTTAATTCCACGCCGCGCCACGTCACGGAAATCTGCGAGGCCATCCTCCGCCGGAACATAAAAATTTCATGGGGCTGCTTCCTGCGTCCGCGCGGCCTGACGGCGGAGCTGATGGATTTGATGGCGCGCGCCGGGCTGACGCACATCGAGTTCGGCACGGACAGCTTTTCCGACGTGACGCTGCAAACTTACGCGAAGCATTTCACGTTCGCGGACGTTTTGGAATCAAGCGAGCTGGCACGGCAGCGGAAAATTGATTACTGCCATTTTCTCATCTGCGGCGGCCCCGGCGAAACGCTGGCGACATTGCAGGAGGGTTTTGAAAATTCTTTGCGACTGAAAAACACCGCCATCATGGCCGTGGTGGGAATGCGGATTTATCCCGGCACGCCGCTGTTCGCGCAGGCGGTGGCGGAAGGCGTCGTTCGAGCGGCCGCGGATTTGCTGGCGCCGGCTTACTACCTCGCGCCGGGGCTGACGGAGGAAATTATTTTTGCGAAGCTGCGCGAATTTTCACAGCGCTCGCCAAGCTGGATTGCCGGCGATCCGCTGCCCGGCTATCAGGAGTTGGTCCAGCGTCTCCGCAAACGCGGCGTGGCCGGGCCGCTTTGGAGCTACCTTTCCACCGCGCAACGGCTCTGGCAACCAACGCCAAAATGAAAAAACTCCTGCTCATCGCGCCCAAAGTCAAAGGCAGCCTCATGGGCGGCGGCATGATTTTTCGGATGCCCAATCTCGGCCTGCTCCGCGTCGCCGCGCTCACGCCGCCGGATTGGGAGCTGGAAATCGTGGACGAAAAAATCGAGCGGCTCGATCTCAACCAGTCCGCCGACCTCGTCGGCATCACGACGATGACCACCACGGTCAAGCGCGGCTACGAAATCGCGGACCATTTCCGGCAACGCGGCATCAAGGTGGTCATGGGTGGCATGCACGCCTCGGTGCTGCCGCAGGAGGCATTGCAACATTGCGACGCCGTGGTCGTGGGCGAAGCCGAGAAGCTCTGGCCCGGCCTGTTGGACGGCCTCGCGCAGGACGCGCTGAAATCCGTTTACCGGCACGGCGAAATCCTTCCGCCGCTCGCCGGGCTGCCGCCGAACAACTGGGAATTGTTCCGACCGAAAAAATATCTGCCGATTCATTTCATGGAGACGACGCGCGGCTGTCCGATTGGCTGCGAGTTTTGCGCCGTCACCAGCGCGTTCGGCGGCAGCTTTCGCAACCGCCCGCAGGATGAAGTCATGGAGGAACTGAAAACGCTCCGTCCCTTCACCGGCCTGCTCACGCTGAAGCGCCTGGTGTTCTTTGTGGATGACAACATCGTGAGCAACCGCGCCTACGCCCGCGAATTTTTCACCCGCATCGCCGATCTGAACTTGAACTGGTTTGGACAGGCCTCGGTCAACATCGCCAAAGACCCGGAGATTTTGAAGCTGGCCGAAAAAAGCGGCTGCACGGGCTTGTTCATTGGCTTCGAGACGCTTTCGACGGACGCAATCAAGTCCATCGGCAAGGGCGTCAACAAGCCCGGCGAATATCTTGACGTCGTAAAAAAAATCCACGACCACGGCATCGGCATTGACGGCTCGTTCGTTTTCGGGTTCGACACGGATGACGCCGGAGTTTTTGACCGCACGGTGGAATTCGTCATCAAGGCCAAGCTGGAGGTCGTTTATTTTTCAATCCTCACGCCTTATCCCGGCACGCGTCTCCACAAGCGGCTGGCCGAGGAAAAACGCCTGCTGACCGAAGACTGGAATCTTTATGACGCCAACCACGTCGTTTATCAGCCCAAAACGTTCACACCGGATCAACTGCTCGAAGGCTACCACGGTGCGCTGAAGGAGGTTTATACGGTGCCGTCCATTTTCAAGCGGCTCTGGGGCACAACCTCGTGGAAAAACTTTTTCTACCCGATGAACTTCGGGTTTCGCGCCGGCGTTCAGCGGCTGGCGCACGATGGCAGTCGATGATTTTTAGCGCATGAATTTTCCGCCCAATCCATTTCCCGCCCAACCACCGCGCGTCGTCGTCACCGGCGCGGGCATTGTGACCGCGCTCGGCATTGGCTGGCAAAAAAACACGGCGGAATTTCGCGCCGGAAAAACGGCATTCCGTCCGGTGACACTGTTCGACGTCAGCCGCCAGCGCGTGAAAACGGCGGCGGAAGTTGACCTGTCGGAAAAAATGCCCGCCACACTTTTGAGCGCCCGCCAATCGGCTCGGCTCGACCGCGCCAGCGCGCTGCTCCTGCTCGCCGCCGTGGAAGCGTGGCAGCAGTCTGGCTGGAAGCCTTCGGACGAAATTCCGCTGGTGCTCGGCACGACTTCCGGCGGAATGCCGCTGGGCGAGGATTATTTCCGGCAGGCCGTGCGCACGCCACGCCTGCATCGCGGCCAGCCGACGCGGGCATTTCATTACCAGGCACATTCGCAAGGCCGCATCGTGCTCGACGCGCTCGGCCTCGGCGGCCCGGTCAACATCATTTCCAATGCCTGCGCGTCCGGCGCCTGCGCCGTCGGCCAGGCGTGGGAACTCATCCGCAGCGGCGCGGCGGGAAAAGTTTTTACCGGCGGCTATGATGTTTTGAGCCAACTCGTTTTTTCCGGCTTCGATGCCTTGCAAGCGTTGTCGCCGACGCGCTGCCGTCCGTTTGATAAAAACCGCGACGGCCTGGCCGTCGGCGAAGGCGCGGCGATGCTCGCGTTGGAAACGCTGGAAAGCGCGCAGCGGCGCGGCGCGGAAATTCTCGGCGAAATCATCGGCTACGCCACGACGATTGACCGGCATCATCTCACGCAGCCGCATCCCGAAGGCAACGCCGCATTCGCCGCAATGACCCGGGCGTGCGCCATCGCAGGAGTGACGCCGACGGAAATTGATTACGTCAACGCGCACGGCACCGGCACACCGCTCAACGACAGCGCCGAGGCCGCCGCCATCAACCAATGGGCCGGAACCCGCGCGGCGACTTTGCCGGTCAGCTCCACCAAGGCCAGTGTCGGCCATTTGCTCGGCGCGGCGGGCGCGGTGGAGACGGTCATCTGTCTGATGGCGCTGCGCGGCCAATGGCTGCCGCCGGAGCTCACGTTGGAAACCCCCGATCCGATTTGCAAATTTCCCATTGTCACGCAACCGCAAGCGGCGAAAGTGAACACGGTGCTGACTAATTCCTTCGGCTTTGGCGGCGTCAACGCCACCTTGATTTTGCGGAGGTGGGCATGAGCCAGATTTTTGTCAGCGGTTACGGCGCCGTTTCGCCGGCGGGTTGGGGCGCGGTGGAATTGCAAAAAGTTTTGGCAAACGGAAAACCATTGCCCATCCAGCCGCTCGAACGGCCCGGCTGGGAAAAACCGTTGCGGATGCGCGCCGTGCCTGCACCCGCCACGCGCCCGGCCTTTCTTGCGCATCCGAGGCTCCGGCGCAGCAGCCCGATCACGCATTACGCGGCGGCGGCAATGCTGGAAGCAGTGAAAAATCTGCCGCCCGATCCCACCCGCCGGATTGGCCTTATCGTCTGCCTGCAATCCGGCTGCGTGCAATATACCTACCGTTTTTTTGACGAGGTGCTCGCCGATCCCGCCACGGCCAGCCCGCTGCTGTTTCCTGAAACCGTCTTTGCCGCGCCCGCCAGCCATCTGGCCGCGCTGCTCGAAAACACGCCGCTCGTCAGCACGCTCATCGGCGATCCGGCGACATTCGCGCAGGGACTTGCGCTCGGCGCGGACTGGCTCCGGCAAAACCGCGTGGATGTAGCCGTCGTCATCGGCACCGAGGAAATCAACTGGCTGCGCGCCGACGCGCTCTGGCACCTGGAACACGCCGCCATCATCAGCGGCGGCGCGGGCGCGGTGGCGTTGTGCCGCGATGCGGAATTTTCCTGCGGCGCGGAATTGGCCGCCGTCACAAAGCCGCAAAGTTATTCCGCCCGCAAAAGTCGCGTCCAGGCTGCGCGGGCGATGCGTGAGGAAATTTGTCCGGTGGAAAGTGAATTGCTTTGCGACGGCCTCGGCGACAGCCCGCGCGCCGACGGGCCGGAAATCGCCGTGTGGCGGGACTGGCCCGGCGCAAGATTGAGTCCGAAAAAACTTTTGGGCGAGGGTCTCATGGCCGCCGCCGCGTGGCAATGCGTGGCCGCCTGTGCCGCCGTGGCGGAAAAGATGTTTCCCTCGGCCATCGCCAGCCTCGTCGGTTGCAACCAGCAGGCGATGGGCGTTCGTTTTCAGGCTTGCCCCGGCCCGCACAAGTCGGACAAGCTTTGAATTTAGAAATCATGGAAATCACGACGGCACTCAAACTCGAAATCAAACAACTGCTGATTGAGAACCTCATGTTGCAGATCACGGCGGAGGAGATTGGCGACGAGCAGCCGTTGTTCGGCCCCGGCAGCGTCGGGCTGGATTCGGTGGACGCGCTGCAACTCGTCGTGGCGCTTGACAAAAAATACGGGCTGAAAATCCAGGACCCGGAGGCGGCCAAGCAGATTTTGCAAAGCGTTCAAACCATCGCCGTGGCGGTCGTCGAGCACCGCGCCAATCCCGACGCGGCGAAGTGAGCAGCCCCGCCCTCAAAAAAAATTTCTGGCTGACGCTGGCAGCCTTTGCCCTGCTTGGCGGCGGCTGCATGACTTCGCCGGACAAAACGCTTTTTTCCACCACCGGCTCCGGCTGGACGGTGCGGCAGGGCCAGGCCATCTGGCGACCCGGCCTGAAATATCCCGAACTTGCCGGCGAGATCGTGCTGGCGCAAAATCCCGACGGACGCAGCAGCCTCGAATTCACCAAGACGCTGCTGCCGGTCGCGCTGGCGCAAACGACGAAAACGAACTGGCTCATCCAGTTTCCATCACAGCAGTTTGGCTTCACCGGACACGGCCGGCCGCCGCAGCGGTTTGTCTGGCTTCAACTGTCCGCCGCGCTGGTCGGCGAAAACTTGCCGGAGAATTATCAGTTCACACGCTTGCCGGACGGCGGCTGGCGGCTGGAAAACCGGCGCACGGGTGAATTCGTCGCCGGTTTTCTTTCGCCATGAGCGCGCTGCTGAAACGCTGGTGGTGGGTGCTGCTGCTCGCGGCGATTGCCGCCGGCGCGTGGCGACTGCGCTTTGATCTGGAGATTCTGGATTTGCTGCCGCCGGACGAACCGGCGGTGCAAGGACTGAAACTTTACCAGAAACATTTCACCAACGCCCGTGAGCTGGTCGTCGCCGTGCGGGCGTCAGACGCAGACAAAGCGGAGCAGTTCACCGGCGCGCTCGCGGAAAAATTGCGGGCGCAAACCAATCTGGTTTCCGGCGTGACTTGGCAGCCGCCGTGGCTGGAGCAGCCCGGCCAGCTCGCGGAAATCCTCGCGTGCCTCTGGATCAACCAGCCGCCGGCGGATTTCGCCGCGCTTACCAACCGGCTCGCGCCGGGAAATATCGGCGCGGTGCTGGCCGAAACGCGCGAGGCGCTCGCCACTTCGCTCTCGCCCACGGACATCGCGCGCCGCGCGTTCGACCCGTTCAATCTGCTGGAACTGCCCGCGCTCACCAACGTCAGCGGCCTTTCGATGGATCAGGGACAGAAAATGTTCGTCTCGGCGGACGGAACTTTCCGGCTGCTGTTCGTGCAGGCGCAACCGGAACTTGGCGGTTACCGCGAATGCACCCGTTGGCTGCAAGCCATTCAGGCGGCGGTGAAAAATGTTCAGGCCGGCGACACGAATTTTACGGACGTAAAAATTCATTTCACCGGACGCCCGGTGTTCGTCTCGGAAATTGCCGGACAAATGCAGCATGATTTGATCGGCTCCGTCACCGGCACGGCGATGGTCATTGCGGTTCTCTTCTGGCTCACGCATCGGCGCTGGCTGCCGTTGCTGTGGCTGTTGACGTTGCTGCTGCTGATCCTGGCCGCGACGCTCGCGCTCGGCGGGCTGATCCTCGGCACCATCAGCATCGTGAGCATGGGCTTCGCGGCAATCCTGCTCGGGCTGGCCGTGGATTACGCGGTGGTGCATTACCAGGAGGCGCTGGCGCATCCGCAATTGAGCGTGCCGGAAATCCGCCGCGCCATCGCGCCGAGCATCCTGTGGGCGGCCATCACGACCATCAGCGCGTTTCTGGTTCTGAACTTCGGAGGACTGCCGGGCCTGGCGCAACTCGGTTCGCTCGTGGCCATCGGCGTGGCGCTCGCCGCGCTGGTGATGGTGATGATTTATCTGCCGCCGCTGTTTCCGGGCCGGCGCAAAGCCGCGTCGCCGGTCATGGCAAACTGGTGGAGCTATTTTATTCCGCCGCGCGAAAATGCCGCCGCCGGCAACGCGCCGGTGAGTCAAATTTATTGCCGCAGAATCCTGTGGCTGACGGCGGCGCTGGTGGTCATTGCGGGAACGATTTTAATTTTTCACCGGCCCAAGCTTGACCGGACGGCGGACGCGCTGAAACCGCAGCACAGCCAGGCGCAAACCACGCTGGACGAAATGACCGGCGAGATGGGCATTCCGCAGGACGCGCTTTGGGTCGTTATTTCCGGCACGGACGAATCGGAGGTTTTTCAGCGGCTTGAGCTTGCGGAAAAGACGTTGAGCGCGGCGCGCTCGCAAAATATCGTCGGCGAGTTTTTGCTGCCGACGGCCTTGTGGCCGCGCCCGGAATTTCAAGTCGCCAACCGCGTCACCGTCGCGTGGTTTGCCGGGCAGCGCGCGCGCCTGGGTGAGGCCGCGCTGGCGGCGGGCTTCAACACCAACGCGCTGTTTCTCACCGACGAACTGATCCGCACCTGGTCGCGCGCCGCCGCCAACGGCACGGTCTGGCCGACCAACGACGTCAGCCAGTGGCTGCTCAAACGCTTCGTCACCCGCGCCGACGGCCAGTGGTTTGTGATGGGTTTGGTCTATCCCGCCACCAATCGCATTGATTCCGTTGCGCTCGCCAATTTATCCGCGCAGTTGGCCAAAAATAAAATTCTGCTCTCCGGCTGGAGCCTGCTCGGCACGACCACTCTCAAGCGCGTGCAGGAAAAAATGTGGCGGGTCGTCGCGCCGATGGTGATCCTGGTTTTGACCTCGCTGTGGCTGGCGTTCCGCCGTCCGACGGAAATTTTCCTCGGACTGGCCGTGCTGCTGTTGAGCGGATTGTGCCTGCTCGCGGTCATGGTCGTGACGGGCTGGTCGTGGAATCTGCTTAACCTGATGTCGCTGCCGCTGCTGCTCGGCACGGGCGTGGACTACGGCATTTTCATGCAGCTTGCATTGCGGCGGCACGGCGGCGATCTCGCGCTGGTGCGGCGGTCCATTGGCCGGGCGCTGCTGTTGTGCGGCGGCACGGCCATCGCCGGTTTCGGCTCGCTCGCGTGGTCGGGCAACGCCGGCATGGCGAGCCTCGGCAAAATCTGCGCGACCGGCATCGCGGCCAACATGCTCATCTCCATTTTCCTGCTGCCGGCGTGGTGGTTGAAATTTAGTCCAAAATCCAAAATCGAAAACTCAAAGTCTGCGCCGTCGGTTTTTTATCGCGCGTGGCTGTGGAAGCTGGGCTTGGTCTGTGTCCGCATTTTGCCGCACTGCGTGCTTAAATCGATTTGCGTCGGCGTGGCGGAAATATATTACCGGCTGCATCCGCAGCGGCGGGAAATTGTCGTGCGCAATTTGCTGCCCGTCGTCAACCTTGACCAGCGGCTGGCGAGGCGAAAGGCACATGAACTATTCCACCGGTTCGCCGTGAAGCTCGCGGAGTTGTGGCGGTTTGAAAGCGGCGTTTCGATGGATCGCTGGCTCACGGCGGGAACGGACTGGGGCATTTTGGAAGCCGCCTGTGCGCGGAAGCGCGGCGTGCTGCTGCTCACGCCGCATCTCGGCAACTGGGAACTTGGCGGCGCTCTGCTCGCGCGGCGCGGCATCAAAATCGTGGTGCTCACGCAGGCCGAACCCGGCGACGGCTTGACGGCATTGCGCCAGACTTCACGCGCCCGCTGGGGCATCGAGACCTTTGTCATCGGCAACAACGGTTTTGATTTCGTGGAAATCATCAGGCGGCTTCAGGCCGGCGAGAACGTGGCGTTGCTCATTGACCGTCCGCCGGAAGCGAAAGCCGTGGAAGTAAATTTGTTCGGCCAGCCATTTCGCGCCTCGGTGGCGGCGGCGGAGCTTGCCCGCGCCTCCGGCTGCGCGCTGCTCGGCGTGGTGGTGGCGAGCGAGGCTGGCGGTTACGCGGCGCGGATTTTGCCGGAGTTCACCTACGACCGCGCCGCGCTGGGCCGCCGCGAAAGCCGGCAGCAGCTCACGCAGCAGATTTTGTCCGCCTTCGAGCCGGAAATTCGCCGCTATCCGGAGCAGTGGTTTCACTTTGTGCCCATCTGGCCGGAAGCCAATGGCGGGCGCACTGGACTTTGAAACCGGCTTGCCAAACGCTGGTGGATTGCCCCAATCTTGCACCGTCAAATTTAACCACAGGATCATCTATGAAAAAAATGCTGATTTTCGCAATGTTGACGCTTGGGGTGTGCGCGTTTGCCGGTGACAAGCAGGGCAAGAGCGCCTTTGCTTCCGCCGACAAGGTGGTTTGGGCCGGGGTGGACTATTCTCACGCGCGCCTGATCGGGCCCGGCGAGTTTGCCAACCCCGAAAACATTTTTCCCGGAATGCTCGATGCCTGGAATAATCTCGTTTTGCAGGAGCGGTTGAAATTCTTTGAAAAAGAACTGCACAAACCCGTCGTTGTGGATATTGCCGGCGTGATGGAAGTCAACAAGTCCGCCGGCGCCAGCCAGATCATCAATTCACCGGGCGCAAACGACACCATCGGCGATTCGCACATCACACCTGACGCCATCGCCCGTGCGGTGCGCGGCTATCAACTGGAGAACAAAAGTGGTGTGGCCGTCGTCTTCATCGTGGACCGGCTGATCAAGCTCGACAAAAAAGGCGAAGGCGCGGTGTATGTCGTGGCGTTTGACATCGGCACGCGTGAAGTGCTTTCGTCCGAACGCGTCGTGGGCAAGGCGGTCGGCTTTGGCTTCCGCAATTACTGGTTCCGCGTCATCAAGGATGCCGAGAAGGGGCTGGGGAAAATTCGCTGATCCGGCCCGCCGAATCAGTTGCCGTCACGCCGCCAGATTGAATATCATCGCCCCACGATGATTCAACTCACGGGACACGGCCTGACGCTGGCAGACGTTTGGAAAATTGCGCATCGCCAGAGCGACTGTGAACTGCCCGCCGCCGCCCGCGCCGCCATGAGCGCCAGCCGCGCGCTGGTGGAAAAAATCGCCGCCGAGCCGCGCGCCGTTTATGGCATCAACACCGGCTTCGGCCCGTTGAGCGGCACGCGCGTGTCGTCGTCGGACCTGGCGCAACACCAGTTGAATTTGCTGCACCACCTTTCCGTCGGCCAGGGCGAATTGTTGTCCGCGACGGAAACCCGCGCCGTCATGGCCGCTCGCGCCAACGCCCTGGCGCGGGGCTTCTCCGGCATCCGACCCGAAGTGGTCGAACTGCTCATCACCGCGCTGAACCGCGACCTGCTCCCGGAAATTCCCAGCGAAGGTTCCGTCGGCGCCAGCGGCGACCTCGTGCCGCTCGCGCACATGGCGCGTTTTCTCGTTGGCCTCGGTCATGTCCGCTGCGGCGAAAAACGCCAGCCCGCCGCCGAAGCGCTCGCGCAAAACGGTTTGCACCCCGTCACGCTTCAGTGCAAGGAAGGTCTCGCGCTCGTCAACGGCACGTCGGCGATGACCGGCCTCGCCGCGCTCGCCACCTGCGAAGCCGCGCAACTCTTGAGCTGGATGGAGCTGTTCTCCGCGTGCCTGTTTCAGGTTCTCTGGGCATCGCCGGAAGTGCTCTGCGAGCAGGTTCACAAGGCGCGCGGATTTCGCGGGCAATCGCTGGTTGCCGCGCGCATCGCCGCGCGTCTGCGGACGCATCCGAAATTCCAGAAGGAAATTGACGAGCACCAGTGGGGCTCGCACGCCAAACCTGTTGAACCGGGCGTGGAAATCCAGGACCCGTATTCCGTCCGCTGCTCACCACAAATTCTTGGCGCGTTTCAGGAGGCGCTCTGGCACATCGAACAGGTTGTTGAGCGCGAACTCAATGCCTCCACCGACAACCCGCTCGTTTTTCCCGAAACGCAATCCGTAATCCACTGCGGCAATTTTTACGGCCAGCAAATCGCCATGGCTTGCGACTACCTGCGCATCGGCCTTGCCAAATGCGCGCTGCTGCTGGAACGCCAGTTGGATCGGCTCGTGAACTGGCGTTACAGCCTCGGCCTGCCGCCGCTGCTTTCCGGCGGCGATCCCGGTTTGAACTCCGGTTTCATGGGTGTGCAACTGCTCGCCACCTCACTCGCCGCCGAGTGCCGGATGTTGAGCGCGCCCGCCTCCGTGCAGACGATTTCCACCAACGCCAACAACCAGGACGTGGTCAGCATGGGCATGATTTCTGCCCGCATGACGCGCCAGCTCACCGGTAAAGTTTGGAAACTCACGGCGATCCAGGCGCTCGCGCTCGCACAGGCCGCCGATTTGCGCGGCGGCGATTTGATGGGTGAAGATTACGCCAAGCTGCATAAAATGATTCGCGGCATTTCGGAAAAACTTTCCGTGGACCGCCCGCTTGTGGAAGACATCGTCCGCGTCCGCGAACTGCTGGAATCCGACGGCGCGCAAGCGCAAATGCTGCCGCCCCGGCCGCCGGCTCCGTGAAAAATTATGAGCGGCGGCAATCCTCCTGAAAAAAGTTCCGTCCGCTGGTCGGGCCGCACGCGCGGCGGATATTTTGGCAACTGGATTTTCGTCCAGATCATCCGCCGGCTCGGCGTGCGCTGGGCTTACGGACTTTTGATTTTTGTCGCCGGTTATTTCACGCTCTGCAATCCCTCCGGCTACCGCTGCTCCAGGGATTTTCTCCGGCGCGTGCTCGGCCCGCAGCCGTTTTGGAAATGGCCGCTGCTCGTCTATCGCCACTTTTTTTCCTTCGGCGTCACGCTGCTCGACCGGCTGGCCGTCATCATGAGCCGCGCCAAAATCGGATGCACCCACGAGGGCGAATTTCTGTTCAAGGATTATTTGGATCGCGGCAAGGGGGTCATCCTGCTCGGCGCGCACATCGGCAGTTGGGAAATCGGCGGCCACCTGCTGGGCCGCCTCGGCCAGCCGGTGAATGTCGTGGTGCTGGAAAAAGACGAGGCGAGGCTGCGGCAGCTTTTTGACCAGGCGCTCGCGGCGAAACAATTCAATCTCATCGCCACCGACGGGCATCCCTTGCGCAGCATTCCGATTTCGGCGGCATTGCGGCGCGGCGAAATTGTCTGCCTGCTCGGCGACCGCTCGTTCGGCGGCGCGGACATTCGTGTGCCGTTTTTCGGCAGCCCCGCGCGGTTTCCCGTCGGCCCGTATCTGCTGGCGGCGGTGAGCGGTGCGCCAATTTTCCAAACCTTCGTCGTGCGCGAAAAGCTTGGCCATTACCGGTTTTTCTCCTTTCCGGCGAAATTCATTCCGCGCGAAATCCTGCGTGCCGGAACGGAGGCATTGCAGCCGCACGTCGCCGAATACGCCGCACGTCTCGCCGGCGTGGCGGGAAAATATCCTTTCCAGTGGTTCAACATTTATCCGTTCTGGGACGAAACCCCGGCGGCTGGAAAAACTGAATTAGTTTCCAACGCCGCAACCGCTCCGGCAAAATCCACGCCATGAATTCATCCGACAATCCCGCCCGCAGCCGCGGCATCCGGCGAAATGAGCCGCGCGCCTTCATCGAGGACAGAACCACCGTGCTCGTCCGCTTCAATGAGGTGGACGCGCTGCAAATCGTCTGGCACGGTCACTACGTCAATTATTTCGAGGAAGGCCGGCGCGCGTTTGGCCGGCGGCTCGGCATTGATTATCCCGTGTTCCTCGAGCAGCGCATCGCCATCCCGGTCATCCATCTGGAAGTGAATTTTCTCGCGCCCGCCCGGCTGTCAGACACGCTCACTGTCACCACGCGCCTGCTCAAATCCGAAAGCGCGCGGCTGGACTTCGACTACGAAATCCGGCGCGTCGCCGACGGCGCGCTGCTCGTGACCGGCAGCACCAGCCAGGTCTTCACCACGCCGGCGGGCGAACTGATTTTGAACTGGCCGCCGTTCATGCTGGAACGGCTCAAAACCTGGGACGCTCTCTGGAAACAACCGTGAACAAAACCGGCATTGCCATCGCCGGCTGCGGTGCGGTCACTGCGACTGGCTTGGGAATGGAGCTGCTGCAACGCGCCGTTGCCGCGAATGCCAGCGCCCTGCAACGGCGCGAATTAATCATCGGCCAAGCCAGCCAGTCCGTCGTTGCCGGTTTTGTTTCGGACGCAATCGTCGGACAGCTTCGCACCGCCGATGCCGCGCACGCCGATTCGCGCGCCTTTCTTTTCGCCACCGCCGCTTTGCAGGAAGCAGTGTGCCAGACGGAAAATATTTTGAATTCCGTTCTCGCTACCCGGCGCGGATTGGTCCTTTCCACCACCAAGGCCAACATCGAAGCGTTGGACAAGCTGGTGCGCCAGCAGTCCGTTTCCGCCATCGCGCAGCGGCAGATTCAGCCCGCGTTTCTCGCCGCCGATCTCGCGGTGGCGTTTGATTGTCGCGGCCCGGTGGAATGCGTTTCCGCCGCGTGCATTTCCGGCTTGAGCGCGCTTCAGCAGGGCGCGGCGCTTATCCGGCGCGGACTTGCCGATTTGGTTTTCGTCGCCGGGGTGGATCTCATTTCGCAATTTGTCTTGTCCGGTTTCAACTCGCTGAAATCGCTTGATCCCGACGGTTGCCGTCCGTTTGACAAGTCACGCATCGGCTTGAGCCTCGGCGAAGGCGCGGCGGCAATTATTCTGGTGAAGCGTGAGTTGCTTTCGTCACCGGCCATTTTGCTTTCTGGCAGCGGCACGAGCAATGATGCCAACCATCTCACGGGCCCGTCGCGCGACGGTTCGGGTCTCGCGCTGGCCATCCGACGCGCCTTGGCCAAGGCGAAAATCGCGCCGGATCAGATTGATTACGTTCATGCTCACGGCACTGGCACGCCTTACAACGACGCCATGGAATCGCTCGCGCTGCGTTCCATTTTTGGCGACCGCGTGCCGCCGTTCAGTTCCAGCAAAGGCATCTTCGGCCACACGCTCGGCGCGGCGGGCGTTTTGGAAACCGCTCTTTGCGTTGCCGCGATGCAAAACAATCTGCTGCCCGGCACGCCGCGATTGCGCGAACGCGACCTGGTTGCGCCGACCTCGCTGCTCGCCGAACCGCGCGCCGCGACGAAACTGAATCACGTTCTGAAAATCAACTGCGGCTTTGGCGGCACAAACGCCGCACAGGTGCTGGAAAGGGAATTGCCATGAAGGATTTCACCATCCACGCCGCCAGCTATCTCGGCCCGGAAGGTTTTGGCAACGACCAGACCGGCTTGCGCAACTGGCTGCCGCCTCTGAAGGAAGATTTAGCGCGCGGCGAACTCGACGGCCTGCACTGGTCGCTGCTGTCCGATTCCGATCCGTCGCGGTTTCTGCGGATGGACTTGATGTGCCGCCTCGGTTTTCTGGCGGCGGAACTACTGGCCGTGAATTTTGACGCGCTGCCCGACGCGCGCCGAGACAAGCTTGGCGTGTGCGTCGAAAGCTTCACCGGCTCGCTCGACGCCGACATCCGTTTCGCGCAGACGCCGCGCCCCAGCATTTTCGCCTACACACTGCCCAGCACCGTAATCGGCGAAATCTGCATCCGCCATCGGCTGAAAGGCCCGGTGCTGTCGCTCATTTCCCCGAACCCCGATGGAGAGAACCTTCTCACCGAAGCCGCCGAATGGCTGCGCGACGGCGACGCCGAAATGGTATTGTGCCTCGGCATCGAAGCGATGAACCGTTCCACGGCGAATTCCATTTCCCTGCCGGAAAACCTTTCGCCGCGCGGCTGGCACGGCGCGGCGCTGTTGCTGGGACGTTCCGGAAATTCCCCGCGTGAAAAACCGCTTGCCAGCGGCGCACTGTCGGAGGTGTGCCGGAATCTATGTTTGGCACCGGAACGCGCTTGCTAAAGCAATTCGCGGAAAGTTACGCTTGAGCCACACAGTCATGGAATCACTCATTGAAGAACTGAAAACCAAGATCATCACTGGCTTTCACCTCGAAGGTGTCACGCCCGCAGACATCAATCCCGACGAGCCGATTTTTGGCACGGGACTGGAGTTGGATTCCATTGACGCACTCGAACTGGTGGCGATTTTGGAATCGGACTATGGCATCGTCATTACCGAACGCTCGGTCGCCGACAAGGCGTTCGCCTCGCTCCGCGCGCTCGCCGAATTCGTCGCCGCCAACCGCACCTGATGTCCCGGCGCGCTCCAGTCATCACCGGCAGCGGCATCATTTGCGCCGCCGGCTGTGGCGTGGCGGCGGTCTGGGAATCGGTTCGCGCCAACCGCTCCGGCCTTGGCCCGCTCACGCTGTTTTCCTCGCCGCGATTTGCGAATCACCTCGTCGGCCAAGTCCACGAAAACGTGGATGAACTCGCCGGCAACATCCGCGGCTCGCGCTCGGACAAACTTGCCTGGATCGCCGCGCGCGAGGCGCTGGCCGCTGCCGGGCTGGAATCTGGACTGGGTATAATCAATCCCGCCCGCATCGGCGTGATGCTGGGTGCGACGGTCGGCGGAATGTTGGGAACGGAACAATTTCTCGCCGCGTTGCTTCGGGAAAACAAACACCGCTTCGGCCCGCTGCGCTTTCACGAATGCGCCGGCGCGGCGGATTTGTGCGCCAAACAAATCGGCGCGCTCGGTCCGGTGGCGACGCTTTCCACCGCGTGCTCCGCCGGAGCGATGGCCATTCTGGCCGCCGCCGAATTGATTGAGCAAGGCGAAGCCGACATCGTGCTCGCCGGCGCGGGCGATTCGCTGTCGCGGCTCACGCTGAATGGTTTTGGCTCGCTGCTGCTGCTCGACCCGAACGGCTGCCGTCCGTTCGACGCGCGCCGCACCGGCATCAGCCTCGGCGAAGGCGCGGCCATGCTCGTCATCGAAGCCGAGGAGGCCGCCCTTGCGCGCGGCGCGAAAATTCTCGCGCGGATTACCGGCTGGGGCGCGAGCTGCGACGCCTTCCACGCCACCGCGCCGCAGCCCGATGGCCGGGGTGCGCTCGCCGCGATGTGGCGCGCGCTCAAACGTGGCGGGCTTCAGCCTGCAGAAATTGATTTTGTCAGCACCCACGGCACCGCCACGCCGGACAATGACGCGATGGAAGCGCGGGCATTGAAAAAACTTTTCGGCGACCGCGTTCCTCCGTTCGCCTCGGTAAAACGTTTCTTCGGCCACACGCTGGCGGCAAGCGGCGCGATCAAGGCCGTGCTCGCCGTGCAATCGCTGCGCGAACAGGCCGTGCCCGGCACGCCCGGTTTTGAAGTTGCCGATGAAAAACTTGGCCTGGAGCCGGTGAAGGAGCTTCGCGCGCAACCCGTCGCGCATATTTTGAGCAATTCCTTCGGCTTCGGCGGCAACAACGTCGCTCTCGTGTTTGAGCGCGCGGATTTATCTTGTAGGAGCCGACGTGAGGCGGCTCATTTCAAAGCCGGTTCAAGTCAGAGCCTCCTTGCGTCGGCTGCTACGGAAAGAGGATTCGCCGTTCTCGGCATTGGTGCGGTCAGCGCGGCGGGGAATTCACTTTCGGAAATCGCGGCGGCTTTCCGCAACGGCGGCGTGGCGACTTCGGCCTTTGCCGTTCCGGCTGTTTCGCCAACCGCGCAGGCGAAGGTTTATGCCTGCGGCGACTTTGGCGCGGAGCAATTCATCGAACCCGCCAAACGCCGCAAGTTAAGCCGGCTGCAGCAAATGGCGCTCGTTGCCGCGCGGAAAAGTTTTTCGTCCGAACTCGCCCAGAAGGTTGCGCTGGAAAAAATCTGCGTCGCCGTCGGCACCGGGCTTGGCTCGCTGAACGACACGGCGGCATTCGTGGAAAACATGATTTTGAAGGACGAACGCTCGCCGCGTCCGTCGTTCTTCACCAGCTCCGTCCACAACTCGCTCGCGTCGCAAATCGCCATCGAGCTGAACTGTTCTGGATTAAACTCGACGCTCATCCAGCGCGAAATTTCTTTTGAGACCGCGCTTTGGCAAGGCGCAAACGAACTTGCTTCCGGTCGCGCGGAAATAGCGTTCGTCGGCGCAGCGGACGAACTGAACCAATACCAACTCGCCGCCGGAATGCGCTGGGGCTGGTGGCGTGGCTGCGACGCCCCGTCGCAGAAAGTGGCCGCGACCCCATCGTCGCAAGCAAACCAAAGCCAATCATCGCTCGTTTCTGCCGGCACCGGCGACGAGGCGTCGCCTGCACCCTCGGCGACGAGGGCGTCGCAGCTACTGTCGCCCGGTGAAGGTGCAACGGTGATCACGCTGGGCCGCCCGGAAAATGCCGCGTCGCCGCTCGCCTACGTTTCCGCCATCCGCATCGGCCGTTCGGAAAATCAAAACACCGAAGCCGAGGCGCGCTGGATTGCGCAGACGCTGAAGCGCGACGGCATAAATGCTGGCGAAGTGGATTTGCTGCTGACCGGTGCCAATGGGCTGACGAAAATTGATAACTTTTATCGCGACGTTGCGGCAGCAGTGTCGCGGCGGGCGGGCAGAAACATTGCCTGCGGCGCTTACAAGCATGCCTGCGGCGAACATCATTCCGCGTCGGCCTTCGGCTTTCTCACCGCCGTCGGCCTGGTGCGCGGCGACATCGCGCCGGAACTTTGCACGATGGAGAACACGGCTTTGCCCGGAAAATGCCGGACGGTCGTGCTGTTCACTTTTTCACCAGCGGGAACGAAAGGAATGTGTTGCCTCCGCGCCTGACCAGATACCGGATGATTCTCGGCGCCACGCTCGTCGCGGCGGCGCTGATGTTTATTTTTCTCCACGGTGCGGTGTGTTTCTATTGGCTCGCGGCGCTCTGCTCGGTGTCCGGCTTGGGCGTCGGCCTGGGTGTTTCGTTCCCGCAATGGCAACTGTTTGGCAAAAGCATTTGCCGGGTGCCGACAAAACGAAAAGTTGTCGCGCTCACATTTGACGACGGCCCGGACGCGGAGAACACGCCGGTGCTGCTCGACTTGCTGGCGGAGCGGAAAATCCGGGCGACGTTTTTCTGCATCGGCAACCGCGTCAGCCAACAGCCTGAACTGATTCGGCGCATGACGGCGGACGGCCATGAAATCGAAAACCACACGTTCCAGCACAGCCCGGCGACAAACCTGTTTTCGTTGCGCCGGCTGCGCGACGACCTGTCGCAGGCGCAGACGGAAATCCAGCGCGCCACCGGCCGCGCGCCGGCTTTCTTCCGCCCGCCGGTGGGCTTGACCAATCCGCGCATTTTCCGCGTGACCGGTGAACTGGGCTTGAAAATCGTCGGTTACACGGCGCGCGGACTGGACCGGCGGACGGACGTGCCGGAAAAGATTGTTGGACGATTGCTCCGGAAACTTCATCCCGGCGCGATCTTTTTGCTGCACGACGCCGGCGTGCCGCGCGAACGGCTGCTCGCCGTGGCGACGTTGCTGTTGGACAAACTGGAGGCCGGCGGCTACCAATGCGTGCGGCTGGATGAATTGATGGCTGAAAAATGAAATTATTTGCCAAATACAAAATCGCTTTTGGCGCGCTGCTGCTGGCATTTGGCTTGAACCAGGCCGGCGCGCAGACGAATGCGCCGGTTTCATTGCAGCAAATCAGCGGCGCGATGGGCCGGGCGCAAACGGTGTTCACGCGGTTTGTGCAGGAACGGCATTTGTCGCTCTTCAACGAGCCGCTGCGCTCGGAAGGTTTTCTCTGCTTCCAAAAACCGGGCCACATCCGCTGGGAAACGACGTCGCCTTACAAATCCATTCTGGTTTCCGACGGCTCCGGCGTGGCGCAGTTCGAGTGGACGGATGAAAAATGGCGGAAGCTGGACCTCGGCCTCGGCGACGCGCTGCAAAATGTCGTCTCGCAAACCGCCGGCGTGATGGACGGCGGCTATGCCAGCAGCCGCAGCGGTTACGCCTCTTCCGTGACAAACAACGCGGATGAGGTGGTCATCACGCTCATTCCGCAAAATGAAACGGTGAGCAAAATGATGGCCGCGATTGAGGTGCATCTGACGGCGGATTTGAAGGAGACGCGGCGTGTGGTGCTGCGCGAAAACGGCGGCGACTACACGGACATCCAGTTCAGCAACCAGCTTGTGAACCTGAAGCTGCCGGCGAAGACTTTCGACCGCAGCGCGCCCGTGGACGTTGAAACGATTTGTGCGGTTGCAGCCTCTGCCAAACCTTGAATTCATGTCTGTTGGAATTGCAAAACGAATTTGGTTCACGGCGCTGCTCGCCATGTTGACCGGTGGCTGCGCGACACAGAATCATTTTGCAACCCTGGCGGTTTTGCCCGATGACGGCCATCATCAAGCCGCGTTTTTGCGCGCGGAGCAGACGCTCAAAAACCTTTTCCCAGCGCGATATCGCGCGACGCAACGCGCCATCGTGACAATTGGCGGCAGGCAGTTCACCTGCGATGGCCTGCTGGAAGTATTGCCGACCGAAGGTTGCCACCTCGCCATCGTCAGCAGTTTTGGCGTGGTGACGGATTTGCGCGTGCGGGCAGACGGCGGCTGCGAGTTGCTCAAGGTCACGCCGCTATTCCGCGAGGATTGGAGCCGCCAGTTTGTCGCCCGGGATTTGCGCCGGCTGTTCATGGCGCCGGCGAATTTGCGGCCGGCCGGACAACTCGCTGACGACAGCGTTGTTTTGCAAACCCCGCAGGATGCTTCGGGCGTGACGGCGCAATATGTTTTTTCCGCCGACGGCGCCCGCTGGCGGGAATTGGATTTGATGCAAGACGAAAAAATATTTTACCGCGCGGTTCCGAAAAACTTTCGGAAATTTCCCGGCACGTCCGCCGAAATTCCCGGCGAATTTGATGTGCGTGCGGACAATTATCAGCTTGAACTGCGGATTACGGAATTGACCGTGGCGAAGGAGGCCCAACTGTGAACCGCTGGCGCAAATGGCTCAAGCGGCTGCTGTGGCTCGCGGGCGGCGGAATCGTCGCACTATTGATTTTGTGGGGCGTGATGCTGGCGCTGATGTATCGCTGGGTGGCGAAACCGCCGGTGCTGACGGAAACGCCGGCCATTGTTTCGCTCGGGCCCGAAAAGCGCGGCGACCGCGTGTATCTGAGCGCAAACTGGTTTGGCCAGCGCGACGGTCTGCCCGTGCTTTATCTCACCGGCACGCCGTTTGAGATGGGGTATGCCAATGGCGTGCTGACGCAGAAGCTTATTCACCAGCAGGAGGATTCCGTGGTGGCGCTGGTGAACCACGTCGCGCCGTATCGCTGGATGCGGTTTGTGCTGGAATTTTTTGTCACCTATAAAAACCGGCACATGACGGAACACATCATGCCGGATTTGCAGGTGGAAATGCTCGGCATCTCGCGCGGCTGCCCCGACAGCCATCCCGAAATGGGGCCGTATTACAACCGGATTTTGAACTATCACGGCGCGCAGGACATTTCCTACATGCTGATGCACAGCCCGCTCATCCGGCCTGGCTGCACGGCGTTCGGCGCGTGGGGCGCGGCTACGATGGAAAATCATTTGTTGTGCGGACGCGATTTCGACTGGGAGGCTGACCCGGTTTTTGATGAGGATCGAATTGTCATCATCTGCGAACCGACCAACGGCATTCCGTTCATTTCGCTGGCATGGGCGGGCATGGCAGGCTGCGTTTCCGGCATGAACCGCGAAGGCGTTTCCATCATCGTCAACGGCGCGCCGTCGCACCTCCCGGCCGATTCCGCCACGCCGACGTGCCTGGTGGCGCGCGAAGTTTTGGAACACGCGCACAACCTCGCCGAGGCAACCGCGATCATCCGCAAGCGGCAGGTGTTCGTGTCCGCAATGTTTCTCGTCGGCAGCCGCGCGGACGGAAAATTCATTGTGGTCGAGAAGACGCCGGAAACAACGGCTGTGCGGGAGCCGGAAATCAATGCGGATTCGCTCGTCTGCGCCAATCATTATCTCACCCCGGAATTGAAGGACGACCCGATCAACGAAACCTACAAGCGCGCCGACACTTCGCTTTCGCGTTTCGACCGGATGACGGAACTCCTGCGGGCGGAAACCAACCGCCTGAACGCGGCGGCCTGCGCGGCGATTTTGCGCGACCGGCGGCTGCCCGGCGGCCAGTTTGCCGGCGACGGCAATCGCGGCTCGCTGAATCCGCTCATCGCCACGCATTCGGTGGTGATGGATTTGACGGCGGGAATTTTCTGGGCCGCCTCGCCGCCGCACCAGCTTGGTAAATTTGTCGCGTTCGATCTGAATGCGCCGGAAAAATTATTGCCGGATGAAACCATCCCCGCCGATCCGATGCTCGGCGACGGCGAATACAAAAATTATCTGGCCGCCAAACAGGATTTGAGCGACGGCCGGCGGGCGTTGAAGCAGGGCGATTTGGAAGCAGCGCTGGCTTGCGAAAAGGTGGCGGAGCAGGACAATCCCGGTTTTTACCAGAACTCGTGGCTGCTGGCCGACGTTCTTTTCCGGCAGGGCAAATATCCGGAAGCGGTTGCGGCCTGCCAGCGGGCGCTGGCGGAAAAGCCGGCTCTGGGCGGCGAGAAGCAGCGGATTGAAAAACTCCTGACCGAGGCGGAAGCTCACAAATGAGGGCCGGTCCAAAATCCTTCTATCCGCTAAAGGTCGCGCTGGGCTGTCTCGGCTATGCCAGTTATTTTGTCTCGAAGATTTTGTTTGTCGCGCTCGTTTTTCCGATTTTCCTGATCATGCTGCCGTTTCCGCGGACGCAGCAGCGTTTCCTTCAAGTCGTGACGCACCGCTACTTGGGATTTTTTTCCCGCCGCTGGCTGCCTTTGCTGGGCGCGTATCGCATCGCCGAGATTTCCGGTCTCGAACGGGCGCTGGCGCTTCGTCCGGTTGTCTTGGTGGCGAATCATCGCAGCTTGATGGACGCGCTGATGCTGATCGGTCTGCTGCCGCGCACCGGCGTGGTGATCAAATCGCGCGACACGCGGAAGGTGATGAACGGACTGCTGGCGCGCTATTTTGATCTGGTGAGCACCGACCGGCGCTCGCTGGAATCCCTTTCCGCCACGCTCGAAAAAAGCCGGCGGCTGCTGGCTGACGGGAAAAACCTGCTGGTATTTCCCGAAGGCACGCGGGCGCGGAGCGGGCGCCTCCAGCACTTCAACCGCCTCGCCTTTGACCTGGCCCTGGCCGCGCGCGTGCCGGTGGTGCCGGTGATTCTTCACACGCCACTGCCGTTCATGGCCAAGTTGCCGGGCAGCATCTTTCCGCGACGCCAAAACGATTACCGCATCCGATTTCTTGACCCGGAAATTCCGCGCGCCGATGATGACGCCGACGCGCTGTGCGACCGCGTCCACCGGCGCATGGCGCGGGAATTGAAACAATTGGACGCCGGCACAATCTGGGAAATCAAATCACCTGAACCATGACGCATAAATCCGTTTTTGAATTGGAAGACCTCCTGCCGGTGCTGCCGCATCGCCCGCCGTTCCTGTTTGTGGACCGGGTGACGCAGCTGGATCCGCACAAACTCATCGTCGCGGAGCGCACGCTGCGACCGGACGAACCGCAGTTTGCCGGACATTTTCCGGGCCGGCCCATCATGCCCGGCGTGCTCATCGCCGAGGCGCTGGCGCAGACCAGCGGCCTGCTCATCGGCTTGAGCGAAATGATTTCAGCCAGCGCGCCGCCGGAAAAGCCGAAGGTGTTTTTTCTGGCCGTGACGAACATCAAATTTACGCATCCCGCCGTGCCGGGCGACGTGCTGGTGTTGCGCGCGACCAGCGACCGGCAATTCGCCGCGCTGCATCGGTTTAACGTGGAAGCCACCGCCGGCAGAAATCTGGTCGCCAGTGGCTCGCTGACCTTGGCGCTGGTTGAAGGAGCTCCTTAAAAGTTCAGGCGCGAATGCCGAGCGATTCAAAAACAATTTTCGCCATCCGCCGATTGGTTTCGGCGTCCTTGACCGCGAGGCGCACGGCGCGGTTTCCAAAACACGTTCCCATTGTGTCCACGTTCCGCAGGAACAGGCCGCGTTCGCGGCAGCGGGCGACCAGGGTGTCGGCATCCGGGCCGTTCTCCGGGAGATGGCACAGGACAAAATTCGTGACGCCGGGAATGATTTTCCACTTCAACGGCTTGAGCGCTTCAACCAGTTGCCGCCGCAAGGCGTGCGTCTCCTCGTATTTCGCGGCGTAATATCCGGGGTCTTCAAGCGCCTTCACCGCGGCGATTTGCGCCGGCAGGCTCACGGCCCACGGCGGGGTGAGCGGCCGCAACGATTCCAGTTGATGCGGCCCGGCGCACAGATACGCCGCACGCGCGCCGCTCAACGCATACACCTTGGACATGGATTTGCAGACGATCACGTTTTCCGACCGCGCGGCGAACGGTTCGAGCGACTGGCCCGGGCCGGCGTATTCGATGTAGGTTTCATCCACCCAGATGCGCGTGGCCATGGGCGCCTTGCACAAGGCGTCCTCCAGTTCTTCGCGCGGGACATGCTGGCCGGTCGGGCTGTTCGGATTGACCAGCACAACGAGGTCGTATTCGCCGGCCAGGCTCAACTCCAAACGGCCCGGATCGAGGCGGTATTGCTCGGCGCGCTGCAACGGCAACCGCTCAACGCGGCAACCCACCACGCGCTCCAGAATGTGCGCATATTCCCCGTATGTCGGATCAAGAATCAGCACCCGCGATGCCGGCGTCAGCCAGTGGCGCAACGCCAGAAAAATCAGATCGGAGGAGCCGGCGCCGGGCAGGATGCATTCCGGGCGAACGCCACGAACGCGTGCGATGGTCCGCATCAATCCTTCGCAACCGGTCGGCGGAGAGGTGCGCAGGATTTGCGGCAGGTGCCGCTCAATCGCCGCGATGGCCTTGGGCGACGGCGGAAACCAAGCGTCCAGCACGTCGGCATTGATGACGGAATCCAGCCGTTCGAGCGTTTGAAATTCATCGCCGACGGCTTCAAAAAATTTCCCGCCGTGGTAGCAGGCGGCAGGGGTGTCAAACGCCACGCCGATCCGCCACGACATTTCACTTTTCACCCGGTCGAGGATCGGGCGGACGCCGGGAAGGGCGGCGTGAATGTCGGCCATGGTTCCGTGCAGCAGACCGTAGGTGACGGCGCCGGACTGCACATCCTGACCGGTCGGTTTCAGTCCGACGCGGAGGTGGATGTTGCGGATTTCCTTGCGGCCGATGGCGATGATGCGCGTGCCGCCGCGCGCTTCGCTCCAGCGAAACGCGGCATACATCAGCGCCGAGGCCAGCATGCTGCGCCGGGATGCCTGCGGCACCGTAAGCAGGCGGATTTCGTAAAGCTTGTCGTCCACGGGAAACGGCAGTTCCCCGCGCTTGAAATACTTGTCAACGGAATAGCCCGGCCCGCCCGGCGGCGTGATGGAAACGAATCCCACGATCCTGTCGCCGTCGGCGGCCACGATGTAATGGTTGAAGGCGTCGAGCGAATCGGTGAGCCGTCCGGCGGCGTTCGGGGAATGCTGCCCCAACTCGGCGGCATAAACATCATGACGCATCCTGTAAATCGTCTCCCGGTCGCGCTCATCCGCCATGCGCATGACGAGCCGGCGGCCAGACGGTTGCGGTGCGCCGGTTTCGTCACCGGCCACGCTGGAGATTGGAACGTCTTCTGATGGCACGGCGGGAGGTTAGCCAAGACGCGCGGCCATTTCAACACCGCGCAGATTGTTGATGTTGAATATTTTCACGTCCTCGCCCAAACCATTGGCCCGCGCCAGCCCGGACAACACGCGCCCCGGCCCGATCTCGAACAATGCCGGCTTCTCCGCGCCGCGCAGCGAATCCATCGCCGTCCGCCAGCGAACCGGTTCAACCAGATTGCGCGCGACGAGCTGGCGAATCTTTTGTGGATCGGTTTCCACTCCGGCAGTGACATTGAAGATCAACGGCATTTTGGGTGGGTGAAATTCAATCGCGTCAAGCCAGCCTGAAAATTCCTGTTGCGCTGGTGCCATCAACGGACTGTGCCACGGCCCGGCGACGGCCAGCCGGCGGCACTGGCCGTTTTTTCCCGCCGCGACGAGCGCGGCAAACTGCTCCAGCGCGGCCATTGCGCCGGACAAAACAAACTGATTCGGTGTGTTGTCGTTGGCGAGAACCAGTTGCTCGTTGGAAAATTTCCGCGCGAGCAACTCCAGCAGCGTTTCGCGTTCAGTGGAAATCACGGCGGTCATTCCGCCTTGCACGCGCGCTGCTGCGGCGTCCATCAATTTGCCACGCTTCGCTGCGATGTCCACGGCGGTTTCAAAACTGACACAGCCCGCCGCCGCCAATGCGGAAATTTCACCGAGCGAATGACCGAGGACTTTGTCTGGCTGGATTCCTTTTTCCATCAAATGCCGCAGATAGCCGAGCGAAACGCAGAGAAGGAGCGGCTGAAGATTTTTTGTGCGCGTCAGTTCGCGTTCCGGCCCGCGCAGGCAAATTCTTTCCAGATTTTGACCGGTGTGTTCACTCGCCCGGTGGACCAGTTCCCGAAAAGGCGCATCAGATTCGAACAAGTCCGCCGCCATGCCAATTTCCTGCGAACCCTGGCCGGGAAAAAGGAAAATGTTCATCGCCAATCAAGCTGCTGTGGCCGTCAGACCGCCGTCCACCACGATGGACTGGCCCATGATGTAGGATGCCGCGTCGGATGCGAGAAACGTGACGACTGATGCGACTTCCTCCGGTTTGCCGAAGCGTTTGAGGACGATGCGATCAAGATTTTTTTGTTTGATCTGGCGCGGCACGCGTGCCGACATGTCGGTCTCGACAAAGCCCGGCACGACGGAATTGACGCGGATGTTTTTTCCGCCGAGTTCCGCAGCGAGAGCGCGGGTGAACGCCAGCAGCGCACCCTTCGACGCCGCGTAATTCGTCTGCCCCATCACGCCGACGAGGCCGGCGATGGACGCGATGTTGATGATGACGCCGCGCCGCGCGCCGAGCATCGGGCGCGACACGGCTTTGCACCAGCGAAAGACACCGTTGAGGTTGGTATCAATCACGCGGTTCCAGTCGTCCGCCGGCATGAGCATGAGAAACGTGTCGGCGGTGATGCCAGCGTTGTTGATCAGCACGTCAATTTTTCCGGCGGCGGAAATAATTTTTTCCACGGCGGCGTTGATGGCCTCGGCATCGTTTTGCGAACACTGGATGGCTTCCGCCTGCGCGGCGGCGGCCACCTGCGCGGCGGCCTCCGTGTTCTGGTGAAACGTGAAATAAACCTTCGCGCCCTGCGCGGCAAAGCGTTCCACGATGGCGCGGCCGATGCCGCGCGACCCGCCGGTGACGACGACCACTTGTCCTTCAAATTCGCGGCTCATAATTTTGTAAATTTATTTCAATGCCTGATAGCGCCGCCAGATTTCGGCCGGCCATTCCTTGACGAGCTTGTTCGTAGCCGCGTCCACCAGCGTCATCGCGGTCTGGCCGAACGCCATCGCCGTGCGCAGTTTTTCGTGGATGAGATAATGGCTGAACACCAGCCGGCCTTCGTAGTTCGGCTGGAGATTGTGCGTGGTGAACAGCAGCAGCGGCATCCCAAATTTCACCGGCTTGCGGTAGTGGCAGATGTTTTCCACCACCGGCATGAACACGCCAAGTTTCATCGCCTCCTCAACCGGCAGGACTTCGAACATGATTTCCAACCGGCCCTGCTCGAACCACAGGAAATAATTCGAGTTGTGGATCACGCCCATCATGTCCGTCTCGTGAAACGCGGGCTGAATCGCCAGCTTGCGTTTGATGAGCCGGCCTTTGGCATGGGGCGATGGTTTCAACATACGCCGCTGAAATTACATTTCGTCGAGCTTCACCGTCAGGCTCTTCGGCATGATCGGCGGCATGGAAATGGACTGCACCACCGCGCCGTCAGCCGAGCCAACGCGGAATTCCAAGCCGGAAAAAGCAATTTCCAGCGGGAGCAAGCCCAGCGCGAGCGGCTGGTTCAGCACAACAGAAAAGCCGTCGGTCACAACTTCGCCCACCGCCCGGCCTTCATGAAATATTTTCGCGCCAGTTTTCAAAGTCGTGCAGCCGGCGTCCGCCGCGAGGCCGATGATTTTTTGTTTCAAGCCCGCTGCGCGGCGTTCCTTGATGGCCGCGCTGCCGCTGAACTTTTCCTTTTCCAAATCAATCATCCATTGCAAGCCGAGCGGGAGCGGATCGCGCACGCGTTCGCCTTCGCGGAAAATGTTGAAGAACCGGCCTTCCAGCCGCAGCGCGTCGTGCGCGTCCACGCCCACGAGCCGGCCGCCACGTGCCTCAGCTTCCGCTTTGAGCACGTCGAACAACTGCGTCGCAATTTTCACCGGCGCGACAAGCAGATAGCCGAACTCGGAAGTCTTGCCCGCGCGGATGAACCGCACCGGCTCGCCGGCGAACTGGTAATTTTCAATCGAGAGATACGGCAGGCCGATGACGTCCGCGCCGAAAATCTTTTTCACGATTTCCCACGATTTGAAACCGTCGAGGCTCAAAACGACGTGGTCGGCAGACAAATCTTTCAGCGCCGGTTCGCCGCCGTTCGTCGCCAGCAGCGCATCCAGCTCGGCGTCGGGCAAAATACTTTCGCAGATGAAAACAAATTCCTGGTCATTGTTCGCCACGACACAATCCGCCGCCAAATTTCCATTCTGGTCAGCGAGAAACGTGTGCAGCACTCGGCCAAAGCGGATCTTTGGCACGTTGCCCGCGAGCAGCGCGTCGAGAAAATCAATGCCCGGCGTCTCCGGCAGCGCGAAAACGCGGACGAAGGAAAAATCCGCCAGCGCCGCCGCGTCGCGCACCGCACCGCACTCGGCCTGGAGATTTCCGAAATTTGAAACCACCTCGACGCCGTGGCGTTCACGGAAAATGGCGCCAGCGGCGGCGAGTTTGTCTTTGAGCGGGGAAGTTCTCACGCCTGGCCTCCTTTCGCGTCCTGCTGTTCGATCACGAAATCTACGACGGTGTTGATGGAGCGCAGCACGGAAATATTTTCATCGGGAATTTTGATTTTGAAACACGTCTCCACACACAGGACGATTTCCAGCGCGTCGAGCGAGTCCAGGCCGAGGCCGGAGCCGAGCAGCGAGACGTCTTCGTGCAAATCTTCCGGGTTGTAGGGTAAATTCAATCGGCGGATCAATTCCTGCTTGAAGGTGTCAATCACCTGCCGCCGCCGCGCGATTTTCTGATGCGTTGGTTCAGACATTGTGGCTTTGCTGTTGCACTAGATTTTGCCGTTGTGCGGCTGATTATCAAACCGAAACTGGTTTAATTTCACTTTTTGAAAAATCAGGCAGCCCGCGCCGCAGGACGACGGCGAAGTTGTAGCCGACATCCGAGCTGGCCAGCGCCAGGATGAACTCCGGCGGCGTGATCAGCGGGCGGTTGTCCAGTTCCGCCAGGCCGGTGCGCTGCGGCCAAAGTTCCGTGCCAACATCGAGCGCGGCCAACGCGGACGCAAGGCTCACGAGAATCGAGGCGGATTCGATGTAGCCGGTGTTGAATGTTGTGGTGACCAGCGGCAGTTGCGCGAAGCGTCCGCCGAAAATTTCCGCGCCGACTTTGAGAACTTTTTCATCTTGGCGGTTGCCCTGCGGCGCCCAAACGAGCAGGCCGATTTGCTCCGGCGCGATGCCGGCGCGCGTCAACGCGAGCTGCACGGCGTGCTTGAGGCCGTCGGTGCCGAGATTCGCCGCGAGAAAACCTTCGGCGTCCATGCTCATGCCATAGCTGACAAACTCGGCGAGAATTTTTGCACCACGCGCCGTCGCCGACTCGGCGGTTTCCATGACGAACATTGCCGAGCCTTCGCCGAGAACTTTGCGTTTCTCGAATTCCATCCGGAGTTGATAATTTTTTTCCTCCTCGCCGGAAAACAAAAAGTCCATGCCGTCGTAATTGTAAAACGTCTGGCCATAAACCTCGTCCGCCGCGCCGGCGAGGATGGCGCGGGCGCGCTTTTCCGCGAGCGCATCGAAGGCGTAGGCGAGGCCTTGCAGCCCAGCGTGCGGCCCGGCGCAGAACGACGAGTTCACGCCTTTGAGATAAAGCTGCATCGAAACCCAGCCGGCGGTGGAGTTGGGCGTGATGTTGGAAAAGCTCGGAATGTTCGCCGCAAAGTTTTCGCTGGTGAACACACTGTCCATGTGGCCCATCTCGGACGGCCCGTTGCAGACGCCCATGACCACGCCGATGTCGTCGCCGTTGGCGGGCGTGATTTTCAGTCCGGCATTTTCAAGCGCCAATCGGCCGGCGGAAACGGCGAATTTGCTGATCGGGTTCAACACGGAAAAATCCAGCCGCCGGTCCACCTGCGCGGCGGAGAAATTCGCCACCTGGCCGGCGAGCCGCGAGGTCTGGCCGGTCAGCGGAAAATTCGTGACGGGCGAAATGCCCACGGTGCCGTGCCGCAGTTGCTCCAGCGTCGCCGCCACGCCCAAGCCGAGCGACGTGACCGCGCCGACGCCGGTGATGACGACGCGCTCGGATTTTTTCGGGCGCGGCGGAATGGCGGCGTCCCATTTGCAAACCACCGCCGCCGCATTGTTGCCGCCGAAGGCGTAATTGGCGGAGATGAACGCGTCGTATTTGTTTTCTCGCGGCAAATTGGGCACATGATCCAAGGTGCAGCCGGGACGTGGTTCGGTGAAGTTGAGCGTGGGTGGGATGAAATTTTCATTCATCGCCAGCAACTGGCAGGTGGTTTCGAGAATGCCGGTCACGCCCATGCAGTGGCCGAAAAATGATTTTGTCGAGACAACGGGCAAATTGTGTCCACCGAGAAATTTGACGATGCCTTTGGTCTCCGCCCGGTCGTTGGCCTCGGTGCCGCTGCCGTGGGCGTTGACGCAACCGAGATCGGTGACGGCCAGCCCGGAATCGGCGAGCGCATTTATCAAAGTGCGGGCCACGCCCTGACCGCGCGGATCGGGCGTGGTCGGATGATACGCGTCGGAAGTCGTCGCGTGGCCGATGAGCCGGCCACGACAATGCGCCTGGCGTAAAATGGCTTTCTCCAAATCTTCAACCACCCAGAAACACGCGGCCTCACCGATGTTCAATCCGGGCGGCACGGAGAACGGCGACATCCGCGTGGTGGAAGTCGCCTTGATCGCGTCGAAGCCGGAGACGTTCGCAACGCACAGCGCGTCCGAGCCACCGACCAGCACGGCGTCGTAATAGCCCCGGTTGATGAGCGTCTGCGCGAGGCCGAGCGCCACGGTGGTCGAGGAACAGGCGGTGGTGACGACCCACGCTTCGCCGCCGATTTTCAGCGCGCTCGCCAGCGCCTTGCCGAAGCCGTAAAGCTGCGCCTGCAGATTCATCACCTCGTCGAACGGCCGCGAGCTGCGTCCGTGTTTCCAAGCATATTCCGCCTCGGCGGAGGCGAGGCCGCCGTTGCAGGTGCCGAGGACGATGGCGATGTTCCGGCGGATTTCACCGTTCTGCGGCGCCAGGCCGGCGTCTTCCAAGGCGCGGCGCGCGGCGACGATGGCATAGCGCAAATATAAATCTTCGTATTCGGCAATTTCGGCGGGCGTGAACCAGTCGGCGGCGTTGAAATTTTTTATTTCGCCGAACAGGTTCGCGCGAAAATGGCTCGCGTCAAAGCGCGTGACCGGCGCAATGCCGTGCCGGCCGGAGCGCAATGCGGCGGTGATGGTCGCCGCATCGTGGCCGATGGGACTGAGCAGGCCGATGCCGGTGATGGCCGCCTCGTCGCGCGTGCCCTGGCGCTGGAGCGGTTTGCCAAGAACTTGAATGCCATCCTGCCAGGTTGCCGGTTCGAGCGAGGCGGCGTGTCGGTTTTTTTGCATTTGAAAAAATTCGCGCCAGAGGCGGATAAATTGTTCGCGGAGCTGGTCCACCGTCATGTTCTGCGGCGTGGCGACGACGTGCGAGCCGTTGTAGCGCGACCATTCAAAATCAAAAATGCGTTTTTGGCTCAACATCCGTTCCCAATGCGGCGAGCCGGGAAACGGAGTGAAAATAAAAAATTCCGCAGTGTGGATGTTCGCCGCCGAGAGCAGATCCAACGTGCGATCCACAAAGCCCAAGTCGTCCCAGTCGCGGCCCATGCCGACGGAGGCGAAGAAGCGGATGTCGCGGTCCTGCGTGGCTTTGACGAGGTCAATCAGGATTTGCCGCTCACGCCTGCCGCCTTGCAGAGCGCGGATGGACACCGGCTCGACGTTCATCGTGCAGTAGAAATTTTTCACGCCGGCGCGCGCCGCCACGTCGAAAAACGCCGGCTCCATGTTCAAGCCCATCGTGGAGTTGACAAAATATTTTTTGCCCAGCGGCGCCAGCGCCTCGAACAGTTTTTGCGAATACTCGCGGACGTGCCGGTGCGGAAAAAAGAGCATGTCATCGGCGAGATAGACATTTTCGTGCTTGAGCTGGCGCATTTCAGCGACGACGTTTTCAATCGGGCGGAAGCGGATGCGGTCGCCCATCTGCTGCGGCAGGGGACACATTGGGCAGTTGTAAAGACAGCCGCGCATGACCTGGATCAAATCCTCGTCCCAGTCATAATGCTCGTTGCGGTAAAAAATCTCGCGCTTGGCGGCCGGAATTTTTGCGGCATCCATCGAACAGCCGCCGTCGTAGCGGCGCTGAAGCTTTCCAGCCTTGAGGTCGGCAAGAATTCTCGGCCAGCTCGGTTCGCCTTCGCCGACGTTCACCGAATCGGAGTGCTTGAGACATTCATCCGGCATGGTCGAGGGAAAAATTCCGCCCATGATGACTTTTTTGCCGCGTGCCCGAAAACCGTCCGCGATCTCAAACGCCCGCGTGGCCTGCGGCGTGAAGCAGTTGATGGCGACGAGATCGGTGGCAGCGTTGAAATTCACCGGCTGTCCGCTGTTGTCGTCCAACAGTTCAATTTCAAACTCTTCCGGCGTGAGCGCGGCGAGCAGCGGAATGCCGAGCGATGGCGGCGTGGTGTAATCGCCGAGAAAATAATCTATCAAGCCCGCGTCCAACTCCGGCACGCTGCGCAGGAACTTCTCAAAACGCGGATAGACAAGGGTGATCTTCATGGCGGCACAGCCCGCTGCGCCGCCAAATCCTCATCGGCAACGCCGGGCGCTTCAAGCGCAAAAAATTCAGCGGCCCCTCGCTGTGGTGACGCAGGCCGGAGGCGGGGCGTCTTGCATTTGAAAATGGCAGTCCTGCGCGGCGGCAAAATTTGATTCCCGCGATTCTGTGTGGCTTTCCGTCTGCTCGTGCCGCCCTGTTTTGAGCCTTTTGCAGCTCGTGATTGTTCACGTGGAGCCATGTGCCGGCACCGGGAATTGCCATACCGGTTGATTGAACCGGGTTTGCACTATATGTTTCCGCCCATGAATTCATTTTCTCCATCGCAACTCGCAGCCTTCATTGACCACACGCTGCTGAAGGCCGACGCCACCGCCAAGGACATTGAGAAACTCTGCGCCGAGGCGCGGGAGCACAAATTTTTCTCCGTCTGCGTCAACGGCTCGCGGGTCGCCGGGGCGCGGCATTTTCTGGACGGCTCGGATGTGAAGGTCGCCTGCGTCGTCGGCTTCCCGCTCGGCGCGATGTCCACCGACGCGAAGCGTTTTGAGACCGAGGCGGCCATTGACGACGGCGCGCAGGAGATTGACCTGGTGCTCAACGTTGGCCGGCTCAAGGACGGCGAAGACAAACATGTTTTGCGCGAACTCTGCGACGTGGTCGAAGCCGCCGACGAGCGCACGGTCAAGGTGATTTTGGAAACCTGTTTGCTGACGGACGAACAGAAAATCCGCGCCTGCCGGCTCGTGGTCGAAAGCGGGGCACGTTTCGTGAAAACGTCCACCGGATTCAGCACCGGCGGCGCGACGCTGGCCGACGTGAAATTGATGCGCGCCACGGTCGGCCCGGATTTCGGCGTCAAGGCCTCCGGTGGCATCCGCGACACGAAGGCGGCGCTGGCGATGATTGAAGCCGGCGCGACGCGCCTCGGCACCTCGGCCAGCATCGCCATCGTGAAGGGGCTGGACAGTTTGCCGCCCGGATCATTTTGACTCCGCCATGCGCAAGGGTTTTGGTATCATCTGCGTCATTCTTGGCGTGCTGTTGCTGGTCAAGGGCCACGACGTCGGCAATTCCATCGCGTCCCGGGTTAAAATCACCTTTACCGGTGCGCCCGTGAACGAGGCGACAAAACTTTATCTTTCCGGCACCGGGCTGGGATTGTTTGGACTGCTCCTGATTTTCTGGAAACGGAAATAAAGCTTCCGGGCCTGTGTTCAAAATCCACGTCGCACCGACTCGCGGGGAGATTTCCGATTATCAATTTCCCGCCACACCCTGCGGGCCTTTGCCACCGTTCAGCAAAAACAAAACCGCCATGCGGACGGCGAGGCCGTTGGTCACCTGTTCCAAAATCAGCGACCGGTCGCAATCGGCGATTTCGCTGTCAATCTCCACGCCGCGGTTGATCGGGCCGGGATGCATGACCAGCGCGTCCGGTTTCGTTTTGGCCAGCCGCGCCTTGTTGAGGCCGAAAAGCTGCGTGTATTCGCCGATGCTCGGAAACATCGTCTTGCGCTGGCGTTCGTGCTGGATGCGCAGCAGGTTGATGATGTCGGCGTCGCGGATCGCCTCGTCCACGTTGTGCGTGACGCGGCAGCCCATTTGCTCGAAGGTTCTCGGCACCAGTGTGGACGGCCCGCACAACGTCACCTTCGCGCCGAGTTTCGTCAGCGCCCAGATGTCCGAACGGGCGACGCGGCTGTAAAGAATGTCGCCGAGGATGGTCACGTTCAGCCCGGCGATTTTTCCCTTCCGCTCGCGAATTGTGAACGTGTCGAGCAGCGCCTGCGTGGGATGCTCGTGCGCGCCGTCGCCGGCGTTGATGACGCTGGCCTCGAGCACGCGGGAGAGAAAATGCGGCGCGCCCGACGCGCTGTGGCGGATGACGATGAAATCGGCCTTGAGCGCCTGAAGGTTCAGCGCCGTGTCCTTGAGCGTCTCGCCCTTTTTGAACGACGAGGCCTCGGTGGAAAAATTGATGACGTCGGCGGACAGCCGCTGCTCGGCCAACTCAAAGCTGATGCGCGTGCGCGTGGACGGCTCGACGAACAGGTTCACGACGGTCTTGCCGCGCAATGCCGGAACCTTCTTGATGGCGCGCTTGCCGACGGCCTTGAACGCCCGCGCCGTGTCGAGCACGGTCGTGATCTCGTCCGCCGTGAGCGATTCGATGTCGAGCAGATGTTTTTTAGTCCAGGCCATAATCCGTTGATTCGTTGCATCGGAAACCTCGCATCCGATTCGACGATGAGCGATTTGACAATTCAACGCTTCTTCAAAATCACCTCGTCCTGCGTCGCGCCGGATTCAACCAATTGCAGCGAAATCTTCTCGTCCAGCGCTGTCGGCACGTTTTTGCCGACAAAATCCGCCCGGATGGGAAGCTCGCGGTGGCCGCGGTCAACCAGCACGGCGAGCTGGATTTTTTTTGGGCGGCCAAAGTCGTTCAGGGCGTCCATCGCCGCGCGCGTTGTGCGCCCGCTGAATAGCACGTCGTCCACCAGCACGACCGTTTTGCCGGTCACATCAAACGGAATGACGGTCGGATGAATCGTGGGCGCGGCGCGCTGGTCCAGATCGTCGCGGTGCATGTTCACGTCGAGGATGCCGACGGGGACGGCGTGATTCCAGATGCCGGCGAGAATTTTCGCCAGCCGGGCCGCGAGATGGTCGCCGCCGACGGGAATGCCAATGAGCACGACATCGTCGCCGGCCTCGCTGTGTTCGGAAATTTCGTGCGCGATGCGCGTGAGAGTGCGCTGAATGGCGGTGGCGTCGAGGATGACGGCGGTTTCAGGCATAAAAAACCGCAAACCCACTCCGCCGGGCGGAGCCGATTCGCGTTGCTCGTTTGATTTTCATTTTTCCTTCGCTGCCTCGCGGGGCTGCGTTAAAGGAGCGGCATTGTCAGTTTGTCGCGGCGGCGTGGCGGGCCTTGCGCCAGCTTGCTCGGTGCTTGATGATCCAATCCGTCAGCGCCCGCTCGAAGCCGATGTCATGCCCGGCCTTTTCCGACTCGATCCATTTGTGCCGGAGGATTTCCTCGCGCTCGGCCTGAAACTCGCGGTAGAGCGAGGAGTTCTTCAGCAAATCATTCGCCGACGATGTTTCTTTTCCAGCGTTCGACATAATAGTGAGTTTCAACTGTTAATTTTAAGTTAAAACTTCCCGCCGCAACTTGCAACATAAATAACCTCTTAAAAACAAACAGGTTACGCGGCGAAAAGGAACCGGCCGGCCTCAAAACAATCTTTTATGCAGCGTTTCAGCGATTTGAATGAATGCCTTTCCTGCCGGATGATTCGGCGCGGAAACCGCCATCGGCATCCCCCGGTCGCCGCCTTCGCGGATCTCCGTGAAGATCGGCACCTCGCCGAGAAACGGGACATTCTGCCGCGCGGCCTCCCCTTTCCCGCCGCCGTGTCCGAAAATATCCACGCGCTCGCCGTTCGGCGTGGTGAAGCCGCTCATGTTCTCGACGATGCCGAGGATCGGCACGTTCACTTTTCTGAACATGGCGATGCCCTTGCGCACGACGCCGAGCGACGCCTCCTGCGGCGTGGTCACGATGACGCCGCCGTCCAGCGGCACGGTCTGGCAGAGCGAAAGCTGCGCGTCGCCGGTGCCCGGCGGCAGATCCACCAGCAGGAAATCCAGTTCGCCCCACTCGACCGCCATCAAAAACTGGTCAATCGTCTTCGCAATCATCGGCCCGCGCCAGATCACCGGCTGGTCGTCGGTCAGCAGCAGGCCGATGCTCATCACCTTCACGCCGTGCGCGACGGGCGGAACGAGCCGTTCCTCCGCGCTGACGGTCGGCTTCTCGTGAACGCCCATCATCAGCGGGATGCTCGGCCCGTAAATGTCGCAATCCAGCAGGCCGACGCGCGTGCCGAGATGTTGCAGCGCGCAGGCGAGGTTCACGGACACCGTGGACTTGCCAACGCCGCCCTTGCCGCTGGCGACGGCGATGACGCGCTTCACGCCGGGAACGCTTCTTTGATTGGCAAATGGATTTGTTCCGCCCGCCGGCTGTCCGGCGGCGGGCTGGCGCGCTTCGACGTGAACCTGATTCACTCCGGGCAGGGCTTTCAAAACGCGCTCGGCGTCTGTTTTGATTTGCTGCGCGGCTTCGGGGTTCGGCGAGGTCAATTGCAGCACCACGCTCACCGCGCCGTTCGCAACGGAGATTTCCTTGACAAGGCCGAAGGAAACGATGTCGCGTGAAAAGCCCGGATATTTGACGCTTTTCAGCGCGTCTTGGATGTCGGTTTGATTGACCATGTTCCATCAAGTTGCCAGCTTCGAGCGCAAAAACAAGTTTGCGGAGCGCGATCCGCCTCTCGCCGCGGTGCTCTTGACTTGCACGCGACGCGATTGCATGGAAGACTGTCTGTCCGATAGGAAGTGATATGACGCAAAAAAATCCGAGTCCGGCCACCGGTCTGATTGTTGAAAAATTCCGGCAGTTTGAAAACGCATCGCGCCAGCCGCAATGGCTCGCGCCGCTGCGCCAGGCCGGCATTGCCAGCTTTGCCGGTGAGGGATTTCCGACATTGAAGGACGAGGACTGGCGCTTCACGAACGTTGCGCCGATTGTGAAACTGCCGTTCCAGCCTGCGGGCGAGGCCGCCGTCAACGGCGCGGAAAGCCAGTTGCTCGACGAATCCGCCTTCGCCGGGCTTTCCGGCCATCGCCTCGTGTTTGTGGACGGATTTTTCTCCGCAAAACTTTCCAGCATCAGGCCGGTTTCCGGCGGCGTGCGGATTGAAAACCTTTCCGCCGCGCTGGCGAAGGATTCTGCGCCGGTTGAAAAACATCTCGGCAAATACGCGCACACGGCCGGCAACAGTTTTGCCGCGCTGAACCAGGCGTTTTTCTCCGACGGCGCATTCATCTTCGTGCCGCAAGGCGTCGAAATCGCCGGGCCGGTGCAATTGATTTACATTTCGTCTGCCCAAAATTCCGGCGAAACCATTCTTCCGCGCAATCTCATCATCGCCGGGGCGAACAGCAGGCTGACGGTCGTGGAAAGCTACATCAGCACCGGCAGCGCCGCCTATTTCACGAACGCCGTGACGGAACTCGTCGCGGGCGACAACGCCGCCGTGGAACACATCAAGCTTCAGGACGAAGCGATGGCGGCGTTTCACATCGCAACCATTGCCGGCGAATTCGGCCGCGCGAGCAACGTGAGCATCCATTCCTTCGCGCTCGGCGCGAAATTGTCGCGGACGAACATCCGCACGAAGCTTGCGGGCGAGGGTCTGGAGTGCATTCTGAACGGCCTTTACCTGACCCGCGGTGAGCAGCTTGCCGACCATCACATGATTGTCGAGCACGCGCAGCCGCACTGCGCGAGCCACGAGTATTTCAACGGCATCCTTGACGACAAATCGAAGGGCGTTTTTCACGGGCGGATTTTCGTCCATCAAATCGCCCAGAAAACCGACGCGAAGCAGACGAACAAAAATCTTCTGCTCTCCGACGACGCGACCGCCGACACGAAGCCGCAACTGGAGATTTACGCCGACGACGTGAAATGCACCCACGGCGCGACCATCGGCCAGTTGGACGAGGAATCCATTTTTTACCTGCGTTCGCGCTGCATTCCTGAAAAGACCGCGCGGCGGATGCTGATTCACGCCTTTGCCGGCGAAATCATCGAGCGCGTGAAATGCGGGCCGGTGCGCGAGGTGATTGACCGGCTGGTGTGGGACCGGCTTGAATCCAATCCGCATCTTGCGCAAGCGAAATGACTAAATCCCAATGACGAATGACTGGAGAATGACAAAGTTCCAATGCCAAAATAAAATTGATGGCGCGCAAGTTTGTTCATTTGTGCCTGGAAATTATTTAGTCATTAGGTTTTAGTCATTAGTCATTTCATTCACGCCATGTTTGACGACATCAACGATCTTTACCAGCAGGTCATCCTAGACCACTGCAAAAAACCGCGCAATTTCCACGAGATGCCCGCGGCCACCTGCTCGGCGCAGGGTCACAACCCGCTTTGCGGCGACAATCTCAAGCTGTTCCTCACGCTGGAGGGCGACGTCATCAAGGAGGCGAGCTTCGTCGGCTCCGGCTGTTGCATTTCCAAGGCGTCGGCGTCGCTGCTCACCGAATTCGCCACGGGCAAAACGAAGGCGGACGTGGAAAAAATGTTCGAACGGGTCCACGAAATGGTCATGACCGGCAACGTGGCGGGCGACATGGGCAAGCTCGCGGTGTTCGCCGGCGTCCACAAATATCCGGCGCGGGTGAAATGCGCGATTCTCTCGTGGCACGCGCTCATGGGCGCGCTCAAGGGCGAGGCCCGGCCGGTCAGCACGGAAAACGAACAGGCTGATTGATCTCCTCCGCGTTTGCGGCGGCGGCGTTGAGCAGGTAAATTGAATTCCATTTTATGAGTCCGAATGAAGCAAAAATTCTGACGCGCGACGTGGAGGCCTCGGTGGTGCCCGTCGGCACCAAGGTCACGCTGGAAAAGGGCGGACAGGCTTACGTCACCCAGTCGCTCGGTGGCGCGTTCACCGTCGTTGTCAACGGCAACATGTTCCGCATTGACGGCAAGGATGCCGACGCGCTCGGCCTTGAAATTGAGGCCGCGCCGGCCACGGCCGTTTCCGGCCCGGTCACGCAGGAGCAGTTGGAAAAGCAAATCTGGGAGGCGCTCAAGACGTGCTACGACCCGGAAATCCCCGTCAACATCGTGGACCTCGGCCTGGTTTACGACTGCCACCTCACGCCCGCCGGCGAAAATAATTTCAAGGCCGATGTGAAAATGACCCTGACCGCGCCAGGCTGCGGCATGGGTCCGGTGCTCGCGCAGGATGTGCAGAACAAGCTCATCTCGCTGGAGCCGATTGACGAGGCGAACGTCGAGATCGTCTGGGACCCGCCGTGGAACCAGGGCATGATGACCGAGGCGGCAAAGCTGCAATTGGGTTTGATGTAATTCACCGCAGAGGCGCGGAGACGCGGAGTTTTGAAACTATTTTCTCCGCGCCCCGGCGTCTCGGCGGTGAAATGATATTGTGAACGATAAAACAAGAATTGACTGGTCTGCGCTGCGAAAGGATTTCCCGATCCTCGATCAGAAAGTCCATGGCAAACCGCTGATTTATTTCGACAACGCCGCCACGTCGCAGAAACCGCGCTCGGTGATTGACGCGCTCGTGCATTATTACGAACACGACAACGCCAATGTCCATCGCGGCATCCACGAATTGAGCAATCGTGCCACCGCCGGCTACGAGGCCGCGCGCGCCCGCGCCGCGAAATTCATCAACGCCAGATGTGCCGACGAAATCATCTTCACGCGCGGCACGACCGAAGGCATCAACCTCGTTGCCAGTTCTTGGGGCGCGAAAAATCTCAAGCCCGGCGACGTGATTCTACTCACAGAAATGGAGCACCACAGCAACCTCGTGCCGTGGCAAATGATCGCCCGGCGCACCGGCGCAAAGATTGCCTACATGCCCGTCACCGGCGACGAAGGCCTGCTCGACTTATCCAAGCTCGATTCGCTGCTGACGAAGCAGGTCAAAATCTTCTCGATGGTTCACATTTCCAATTCGCTCGGCACGGTGAATCCTGTGGCGGAGCTTTGCGCCCGCGCGCGGAAGCTCGGCATCGTCACGCTCGTGGACGGCGCGCAAAGCGCCGGGCATCTGCCGGTGGACGTGCAGGCCATCGGGTGCGATTTCTTCGCGTTCTCCGGCCACAAAATTTGCGGGCCGACCGGCATCGGCGTTTTGTGGGGACGGCAGGAACTGCTCGACGCCATGCCGCCGTATCAAGGCGGCGGCGAAATGATTTTAAGCGTCGGCTACGACAAGACCGAATTCAAGCCCGCGCCGCACCGGTTCGAGGCCGGCACGCCGGACATTTCCGGCCCCATTGGTTTGCACACCGCGATGGATTATCTCGACGCGATTGGCCGCGAAAACATCTGGAAGCACGACCAGGAACTCGCGACCTATGCCTATGAAAAGCTTGCCGCGCTGGAAAACATCCGGTTGTTCGGTCCCAAAACCGGCCGCGCCGGACTGGTGAGCTTTCTGCTCAAGGAAGTTCACGCGCACGACGTGGTGACGCTGGCGGATCAGGCGGGCGTGGCGTTGCGCGGCGGCCACCATTGCACGCAGCCGCTCATGCACAAGCTCGGCGTGGAATCCACCGCCCGCGCGAGTTTTTATTTCTACAACACCCAGGCCGAGGTGGACCGATTTGTGGAAGTCATCAAGGAAATACAGAAATTTTTCGGGCAATGAATTCTCGTTACCAAGATTGGTTGAAGCATGCCTTCGACCATGAAGTCACAGACAAAATCTCGCAATGGTATTTTGCCGAAGATGCACCTTTGTTTGAAACAACCGATAATGAAATGACGGAACTGATCAGCCAAACATTTCTAAATGTAGACAAAGATTTGACAAAATATTTGGATGAACAAATTGACCAAGGAATTTGGTATTTAGCTGGCACATCAGGATCAGATTTCATGTCCGCTCTTGCATCTTCGGAAGTCCCATTGCCGAAACGTTTGGAAGCAATCGGAAGTATTTATTATTTATATTCAGACTGTTTTGCCCAACGCTGCGCCGAAGTGCTTGGACATTTATCCGATGAGGGTTCGCCGCTGAATTCAAGTTGCTATATGTTTTGGGATATTTTCCGATTTTCTGGTTTAGAAGATATACTGAAAAACAAAGAAACGCAGGACGCTGTTTTGAATGTGCTTGAAAAGACTCTCGCCATCGAACACGTGGCTTGTCGTGAAGGTGCGTTACATGAATTGGGCCACACAGCTAAATCTTGCCCCGAAAAGGTGCGTGAAATTATTGATGTTTTTTTGAGTAAGAATAAATTGGACGACAATCTTATGGCTTATGCTCTCAAGGCGCGCGAAGGAATGGTTCTTTAATTTTTATGATTTCTTCAAAAGCCGTTAGCCCAGAATCACCAATGAGCGTTGTGCTGGAATATTTCTCTGGCGCGCATCGGGCGTTGTCCCGGCGTTAGCACATTGGCGGATACAGCCGTTGAGCTGAATACTAGTTAAGCCCCGTCAGGGGCGACATCTTTGTAGCATCGCATTCCAAAACATTTTCAAGCTCCGTCAGGAGCGGCATATTCTGTGAGCCGACTCGCGAGGACGCTCGCCCCACCAAATTCAAGATGCCGCTCCTACGGAGCTTGTGATTTCCACAAAACGGAAAACTACAAATATGCCACGCCGATGGCGCTTTGATTTATTTCTGCGTCGGAGCCGCCGCCGGTTTTGCGCGTGGGACGGGCGTGTGTTTTTCGACGTGGCTGGCGGTGGCCCATTCGGCGAGTTTGGCCGGGTCATTTTTGTAAACATTCGGCACGATGGTTTTGAGGACGTGCAGGGCAATCGCGGCCTTGTTAGCCGTGTCTTCCAATCCGCCGGTGGCCCCGGCCTGCGCGCCCACGCCCGTGCCCTTGGCCTTGATGGCCGTTTCAAAGTCTGTGATGTCCGTGCCGAGTTGCGTGATGAAGGTGGCGGGCAGGCCGAGGCTGATGAATTGCGTGGAAAACGCCGCCGCGTCGGCTTGAAAGGCGCGGGCGGAATTGAGCAGCGCCTGGTCGCCGCCGCTGCGGGGCATGAGGAACTTTCCCTCCAGTCCGGCCGTGCCCAGCAGCGCGAGGGAATGCGAGGCGTCGGCGATGCCGTGTAAATCGTTGTGGAGATGAAAGCGCCCGGCGACCTTGGCCAGGACGCCCGTGTGCGCGGATTCGGTGCCGGAAACCTGCGCGGCTCCGAGCGTGGCGGTCTGCGGCACGGCGGCGGTGACGAGGGCGAACTGCTGTCCACCCATGATGGTGGCCGGAAAATCGGCGGCGTATTTTGCGCCAAAGGCGGAGACGGTTTTGAAGGTTGCGGTGAGGCTGGCGATTTTGTGTTTCATGATGAGATGCTTTTCAATTTCTATTGTTAAGCTTCTCTTCCTGAACAAGCGAAGGGTTGAGGGCGATTTATACGCCGGTTGCGGGCGGGTGCAATGATTATTTTGGCCATTGGGATTTCGTGGCAGCGGATGTGAGTCCGCTCATTTCAGGCCGGGGAAAGGTTGGAGCCGGCTCACGTCGGCTGCCACATCGCGCCCAAAAGCCTTAAAAACGACAGATTTTGCCCGCACGGATCGAAAGACCGCCGCACAGATAGGAAAATCGCCGCACAGACGGAAAGATGGTCCGCACGAAACGGGAGATTGCCCGCACAGGTCGGGAAATCGCCGCACGAACCGGAAAACGCGCGCCCGGATGGGAGGATTGCCGCACGGAAATGGAAATAGCCCGCACAGGTTGATGGAATGGCTGTGGGAAGCGATTTTCACGCGCACGACGTGGTGACACCGGCATCCTGCCAGCCGGGAAAAGCCGCCGGAACGAACGCGTGGCCATCACCCACTTTGAGATGCACGCGGTTGATGCTGACGCCCGCCCGGAGCAATGGGGCCGGGATTTTTGCCGGAGCTCATGCGTGATTCATCAGGTTGTGGCTGCGGTTTTGCCGGCGGTCAATTTGCGCTGGATCACCGCGTCCAGGGACGCTTTGCCTGCGCCGTGGATCAGCACGACGAGCGCGAGGCCGATGGCGAGCAGGTGATATTCAAAGCCCTCGCCCTTTTGGCTGCCAAACCAGTTCATGAAAAAACCGTTCGCCCAGTGAACGGTGGCGATGGCAACGACCATGTTGACGGCGATGCCGAACGCGGCCACGCGACCGAGCAGCCCGGTGATCAGCCCAAGCGAGCCGGCGAACTCCGCGAGGATCGCCAGAAAAGCGAGCGCGGCGGGAATGTGCATGGCGCCGGTGAAAGCGTTCATCGTGCCGCTGAAGCCGTAGCCGCCGAACCAGCCGAGCATTTTCTGCGCGCCATGTGGAAACATCACAATGCCGAGCGTGAGCCGCGCGATGAGCGGCGCGGTGCCGTCGCTGGTTTTGAAGAGAAACTGGATTGCTTTCATAGAATCATCTTTCAGTTTGTTTTGATTTGCCGGAGTTATTGCTTCAGTTTTGCCGCGAGGATGGCGACGCGCCGGCCGAGCAGTTCGCCGGTGAGTTTGTCGGCGGCATTGGGCGCGACGTCCGTCGGCTCCTGTCCGGCTTGCGCCATGACGCCACTGTAGCTGCTCAGGCGGTTGATGCCCTTGTCGTTCATCGGCAGTTCAGGCATTCCGACCCAGACCATGCCGTGCTGCATGGCCAGGGTGAAAAAGTAATGCAGCGTGCTCAACTTGTCGCCGCTCGGGCCGCTGGAGATTGTGAAACCCGCCGCCAGCTTGTCTCGCCATGCGCTGCGATACCAGCGGTCGCCCGTCGCATCGGCAAACGCCTTGAACTGCGCCGCCGGGCCGCCCATGTAAGTCGGGCTGCCGAAAATGATCGCGTCGCTGGCGTCGAGTTGGGCGAAGATGGCGTCGTTTTTGTAACGACCCTTCGTGATATCGTCGCCGCTGATGGCGATGAGGTTGGTTTTTACATCGGTCACGGAGGCGGCTCCCCTGGTGACGGCTTCGGCCAGTTTGGTGGTGTGGCCGGTGCCAGAGAAGTGGATGATGGATACGGTGGTCATGGTATTATTTTGGTTTTTGTGTTGTTGTTTAGTTTAAATCGAACAGGAGCACTTGCGACGGTTTTGCCGCCGCCAGTTTGAGACCGGCTTTTCCGCTGACGGCAGCGGCATCGCCTCCGGAGAGGATTTTGCCGTTCAGTTTCACTTCGCCTTCGGCAATGTGAATCCACGCGTGCCGGTCGTCCGCCAGCGAATGGGAAACGGTCTGCCCTGCTTCCAGCTTCGCGAGCCAGAGGTCGGCATCCTGATGAATCGCAATCGAGCTGTCGCGTCCCGTTTTGCTGGTCACGAGATGCCACATGCCGGTCGCGGCGTCCTGGAGCGATTTCTCACCGTAGCGGGGAGTCCCGCCCGTGCGGTCGGGCTGAATCCAGATTTGCAGCAAATGAACCGCCTCGTCTCTGGCGGGGTTGAACTCGCTGTGCTGCACGCCCGTGCCGGCGGATATGTATTGCACCTCGCCGGCGCGGATCACGCGGCCGTTACCCATGGAATCCTTGTGCTCCAGCGTGCCGCCGAGGATGTAGGTGATGATTTCCATGTCGCGGTGCGGGTGCGTTCCGAAGCCCATGCCGGGCATCACGAGATCATCGTTGATGACCCGCAGGCTGCGGAAGCCCATCCATTGAGGATCGTAATAATCCGCGAAGCTGAACGTGTGATAGGTGTCCAGCCAGCCGTGTTCGGCGTGGCCGCGCTCATTTGCTTTCCGAATTTTCATCATGGAAAGACTATCCACCCCGCCGGCGGATTTGAGAAAGACCAAGTTTCTTGCCTTAGCATAACCAAAGAGTATGCTCGATGACGAAATGGAACTCCGCCATCTCCGCTATTTCGTCGCCGTCGCGCAAGAGGAAAACGTCTCGCGCGCCGCGCTGAAACTGCACGTGTCCCAGCCGGCGCTGAGCCGGCAGATTCGCGACCTGGAGGGCGAACTCGGTTTTATGCTTCTGGAACGCGGCGCCAAATCCGTGCGCCTGACCGACGCGGGGAAAACTTTTCAGGGCGAGGCTCGTGCCGTTCTTCAGCGCGTGGAGGAGGCGTTGAAAAAAACGCGCGCCGCGGTCACGGGCGGGCGCGGCGAAATTCACGTCGGTTATGCGCCGTCGCTCACCGTGCGGATCCTGCCGCCAACCCTGCGCCTCTTTCAGGCCGGGTCGCCCGGCGTGCGCGTGCTCCTGCATGATTTGTCCACCGAGGAGATGCTCGCCCGGCTGCGCGAGAGCGCATTGCAGATCGCTTTTCTCGTGCGTCCCACGCGGGCCATGTTGCGCGGGCTGCATTTCGAGGAGCTCCTGTGCGATTTCCTATGCCTGGCCGTCGCGCCCAAACATCCCCTGGCCCGGCGGCGAACCGTGAGGCTGGCGGAGCTTGCGCGTGAACCATTGATTGTCTACAGCCGCAAAGAGTATCCCGAGTATCACGAACTGCTGGCGAAATACTTCGCGACCATCAAAAGCAAACCGCGGGTCACCGAGGAACACGATGGCATCACCAGCTTGATAGCAGCAGTCGAAGCCGGCGGCGGCGTGGCGTTGGTGTCCGGGTCCGTGGCCTGCCTTGCCGGGCCGCGTCTGAAGCTCATTCCTGTTTTGCCCGCGCCCGAGCCTTTGGTCATTGGCGCTGTCTGGTCCAAAGACGGGCCGGCTCCCGCTGCGGAACGATTTTTGAAATGCGCGAAAAAGGCGATCTCAAAGAAATCATGACGCGGAATTTGGTCTGGCTTCGCTGGAGAAGCCACAACTTGGATGCAAGGTTGGTATATCTCCATTACAACATCATGGGGATTCAGGCCGGAACTGTTCGGGCAATTTGCTTAAGATGGGACTCGGCCTGCAACCAGTGCTCGAGTTCACGGCCTTGCGGGCGTCCCTCTTGTTCCCAGATATTATAGGCATAGAAGGCAATGCTTTCCGTGGTGATTTGATGATCCGCACAGCCTGCCGGGGCGGTGGAAACCCGTGCGACCAGCGCCGGCTCGGTAATTTGGCGGCTGGTGCTGCCGGTGGCTTGAGTGCTCGTCGGACTTTTCTTGATCTTGGATTTTAACTTCAACTTCATATTTTCTCAATTGGTTGTTCTGTTCGGAAACTGAAAATCAATCGGGGAAAGCTTAAATTGGATTTGTTACGACCCTGTGCTTTTCAAGTGTCAATTCGGAGAATTTGGCGACCGCCAGTCGCCACAGGCAACCCCGTGACGTGCTGGCTGCGGTCACATTGGAAATAGATATGACACACATGGCAATGATGTCATTAACCAAGTCCCGCCACGTCCGCACTGCCAGCTTCAAACCGGTCGCGTTCAGACAGACTCACGCCCAGTTGAGGCTGATGGAGGCGGTTAATTATTGGCCAAGGCGCGGGCGGCATCCGTTTCCTTCTTTGCCTCGGCATAATCCTTTTGGAATGCGTCGCTCTTCTTCATCTGCTTGACGATGGCTTGCGCGAGCACGTGTCCGGCATAAATATCCGTCGGATAGTGGCGGGCGATCTGAACGCGGTGCCAGCCAATGCTGCGCGCCTCGGCCATTATGTCGTCGTGCCTGTCCGGCACCATATCAGCGAGCACCAGCGCCAACACCATGGACTCGGTGGAATGGCCGCTGGGATAACTGAAGCTTTTTTCCAACTTGCCATTGGCGAGGCTCGGGTCGGTGACGTAAGGGCGGGGGCGTTTGTAGAAATCCTTGGCGTCATTCAAACTGTCGCGGATAATCCTCTGAATTCAGGTCATTATTATTTCACCGACCCGAATCCGGCCACCAACTCAACGCGCTTCTACATTCTGCACCAGCCGTAAGGACCTAAAAGTCGCAACTTGAACAAAGCAGGGCAGGCGAAAGTTTGTCCTGCTTTTTGTTCATTTTATACCGATCATCTGGTGCGTTTTAAGCCGGGTGCAACGACTTCAACCGGGCGGCGAAGGCGTGATCCAACTCCCTGCAAATTTGCTTGTGCACTGTGTCCACCGGTTGCATGCCGTCAACCATCACGACAAGTTCCTTGCAACGGAACAGGTCAATGATCGGTTGGGTCTTGGCATGGTATTCTTTAAGCCGTTCTTGAATGGCATTGGGATTGTCGTCCGGGCGCGACACAAGCCGGCCACCGCAAACGTCGCAAGTGTCCGCGACCTTGGGACGGTGGGAGATGAGGTTGAAATCCAGCCCGCACTTCGAGCAGAGCCGCCGACTGAGCATGCGCTCAACAACGGCCTGGTCGGGCACTTCGATGTTGATCACCGCGTCAATGTCGTAAGATTCGAGAAAAAATGTCGCCTGGGTGACGCTGCGGGGAAAGCCGTCCAAAATGAACCCGTAGTTCCAATCATGCTGATCCAGGCGCGCGCGGACCACCTCTTCCACAATGTCATCGGACACCAACTGGCCGGCGTTCATGATGCGCTGGATGCGCGCGGCCAGCTTGGTATGACTTTGGATGTTCCAGCGGAAAATGTCGCCGACCGAGATGTGAACGAGGTGATAGGCCTTGCAGAGCAGCGCGGCCTGTGTGCCTTTGCCCGATCCGTTCGGGCCCATGATAATATATTTGTTCATAATTTTGTCCGTGTTCTTAGTGGCTTGCATCTGGCAATACTAAATAGCGGCATCTGTGACGGCATTATTATTACTGCCAGATTCATTACCACACTTTTCAAATCTTCTCACCGACAGGCGTTCATGGTTATTCGGTTAAAAATGGTCCGGCGTGCCAAATCTCTCTGGCATACTCGGCAATCGTGTGGTCGCTCGAGAAACTGCCGGACGCGGCGAGGTTCAGGATCACCTTGCGCGTCCACGCCGGTTGGTCGGCATACAATTCCCCCAGCCGTTGATGGGTTTGGGCGTAACTGGCGAGGTCGGCCAGATGCCGGTAGTGGTCGCCGTGTTTCAACAGCGCCTCGAGAATGGGCGTGAAGATGCCGGGTTCGTTCCGGCTGAAGTGATTGCGGGCAATCAAGTCGAGCGCGGCGCGCGTCTCCGGCTCGTTGTCGTAGTGCCAGCGCGGATTATACCAGCCGCGGCTGCCCTCGACCTGTTCCGCGTTCAGGCCGAACAGGAAAAAGTTTTCCTCGCCGGCCACCTCGGCCATTTCGATGGTCGCGCCGTCGCGCGTGCCGATGGTCAGCGCGCCGTTCATCATGAATTTCATGTTGCTCGTGCCGCTGGCTTCGTAGCCGGCCGTCGAGATTTGCTCGGACACATCGCTCGCGGGGATGAGATATTCCGCGACGGAGACGCGGTAGTCCGGCACGAAGACGACCTTCAGCCGGCCTTTGACAATCGGATCACCGTCGAGCGTGCCGGCCAGGTTGTTGATGAACTTGATGACGAGCTTGGCGAAGTGATAGGCGGGCGCGGCCTTGCCGGCGAAGAAGAACGTGCGCGGCGGAACGTCGAGCCGCGGGTTTTCGCGCAGGCGATGGTAAAGCACGACGACGTGGAGCGCGTTCAGCAGTTGCCGTTTGTATTCGTGAATGCGCTTGATTTGCGTGTCGAAAATCGTGTCGGGATCAATCCCGGGTTTTCCCAGCCACTTGATGAAGCGCGTCTTCGCTTCGCGTTTCGCCTGACGGACGGCGGCGCAAAACGCCTTGTCGTCGGCGAGCGGTTTCAATTTTTCCAACTGCGCGAGGTCGGCGATCCAGCCATCGCCGATGGCCTCGGTGATGACCGCCGCCAGCGGCGGGTTGGCCAGCCACAGCCAGCGGCGCGGGGTGACGCCGTTGGTTTTGTTGTTGAATCGTTCGGGGAACATCGCCGCGAAATCCGGCACGACCCGCTGCTTGAGCAACTCCGAATGCAGCGCGGCTACGCCGTTGGTGCTGTGCGAGCCGACGATGGCCAGATTCGCCATGCGCACTTGCCGGTGCGCGCCTTCTTCGATCAGGCTGACGCGTTCGACCCGCCCGGCGTCGCCGGGATACCGCAGGCGAACGTCGTCAAGGAAGCGGCGGTTGATTTCGTAAATGATTTCGAGATGGCGCGGCAGAATATCCTTGAACCACTGCACGGGCCATTTCTCCAGCGCTTCCGGCATCAGCGTGTGGTTCGTGTAGGCGAGCGTGCGTTGCGTGAGAGTCCAGGCGTCGGCCCAGCTCAGTTTCGCCTCTTCCAGCAGCAGGCGCATCAACTCCGGCACGGCCAAGGTCGGATGCGTGTCGTTGAGTTGGATGGCGACCTTGTCGGGCAGCGCGGACCAATCGTTGCCGGCGGCGCGGAAACGGCGGACCAGATCGGCCAGCGAGCAGGCGACGAGAAAGTATTCCTGGAGGAATCGCAGACCTTTGCCTTCCGTCGTGTGATCGTCGGGATACAACACGCGCGTGATCGTCTCGGCGGTGAGCGTTTCGGCCAGCGCGCCGACAAAATCGCCGCTGCTGAATTGCGCGAAGTCAAAATTATTCGACGCCTTGACGGCCCACAGGCGAAGCGTGTTGATCGTTTTGCCGCCGTAGCCGACCACGGGCCGGTCGTAGGGAATGCCGATCAGCGACGACGGACGGCCTTCGACGACGCGCAGCGCGCCGTTGCGAATCTCGAACGACACGTTGAGCTTGACCTCCACGCTTTCGTTAAAACGGGCAACTTCCCAAGGGCTGGGCCGGGCCAGCCAGTGATCAGGCTGCTCGACTTGCCAGCCGTCGCGGATGTTTTGCCGGAAAATGCCGTAGTCGTAGCGCAAGCCATAGCCCATGCCGGCAAGGCCGAGGGTCGCCATCGAATCCAGGAAACACGCCGCGAGCCGGCCCAGGCCGCCGTTGCCCAGACCGGGATCCGGCTCCTGCTCGATGATTTGGAGCGGATCAAGCTGGTGTTGTTTGGCGAATTGCTGAACTTCGGGGGCAATCAGGAGATTGGAGACATTGTTGGCCAAGGCGCGACCAAGCAGATATTCCATCGAGAGGTAATAAACGCGTTTGGCGTTGCGCTGCCGGCAAGTCTGCTCGGTTTTCAGCCAGCGTTGCGAAAGCACGTCGCGCACAGAACGCGCGATGGCTTCGAACTTGTCGCGGTCGGTGGTTTCCGTTTCCGCGACGATCTGGTCGAATGTAAAATGACGCTCATAGAAAGCATCGGGGTCGCCGGATAATTTGACCGGCCCGCAGTTGTAACGTTCGAGGAGGGATTGCTTTGTTTCAGTTCGGTTTTTCATAAGTGTCGTGTTCATAAATTTGTTACATTGCATTGCTTTCAGCGCCCGATGAGCGCGGGCTGAAAGTGAATCAGGTTCATGATTTTCCCCTCCGGTCACGCTCCATGATTTGCCTGCCGGGTGATTGTTTCACCCAAAGGGCGGCCTCATCCGGATCCAGAAAACAGGTAAGGAACACTCTTTCAATCTGCGCGACACGTTCGACAAGTTTGGCGTCTTTGATCTGGTCCGGGCGGACGACAAGCGCAATCCGGGTGCTCGGTGGCAAATCTGAGGACAGGTCGCTGGCAAGATCAATCAATTCCAGTGTCATGGGCATGGACCGCAATTCGGCGATGTTCACGACCATTCTATTCCATCCCTTCACTGACATAAGTTTGTCGGCTTTATTTCGAGCCTCCATAAATTCAACGAGTGTCATTTTGCCCTCATAGGTCACAAACACACACTCATCTTTTTTAACTGGCTTTATGAAGTGGGATCTCTGCAAAAGTCTTGAAACTTAGTTATTGAATGCCGCGTCCGAGAGATATGCAAACGACGACCAATCCCCAGCTTGGACTTTTGGACAGCCTGATGATCACTACGCCGACGAATGATTTC